>Ga0181520_10003270_pt1 | contig 28714 bp, 24 predicted proteins | sample PEATcosm2014_Bin_29_FD_132451 | JGI IMG/M metagenome (GOLD analysis project Ga0181520, IMG submission 132451) | Peatland microbial communities from MTU Mesocosm Facility, Houghton, MI, USA - PEATcosm2014_Bin02_30_metaG | ecosystem: Environmental > Terrestrial > Soil > Wetlands > Peat | place...
CTTCTGCCGGATTATCTTGACCATCTGAACAATCCGGCCAGCGTTGCCGGTCTCATCTGGCGCGACGGTAAAAAAATCGTCAAGAACATCGCCCGCCCGATCATCAAGGATTTGAACCGGTTTCCGTATCCCGACCGGATGTCGCTGCCGATTGACTACATTGAATCGCTGCCGCTTGACGTGCCGGCGGTTCTTTCGCTGGAAAAATTCTGCACCATGCAGACATCGCGCGGCTGTCCTTACACCTGCATTTATTGCGACATACCCGCGCTGACCAACGGCAAGTGGCGCTTTCGTTCGCCGGAGCATGTCCTCGGCGAAATGCAGCAACTCCACGACCAGGGCTACCGCTCGATTTATCTGACCGACGATCATTTCCTGCTGAAACGCGACCGCATCAACGAGATTTGTCAGAACATCATTGACCATAAGCTCGCGTTCAAGTGGGGCTGCGAAGGCCGCGTGGATTCCGTTGCGGTGGATCAACTGCCCATCATGGGCAGGGCAAACTGCAATTTTCTCGCGTTCGGTGTGGAGGCGGGAACACAAAAGATCCTGGACCGGCTCGACAAACGGCAGACGCTGGAGCAAATCGAACGGGCAGTCAGCGAGGCCAAGCGCTGCGGCATCGAGCGGGCGCATGGATTTTTCCTGGTGGGTTCACCGGGCGAAACCGAGGAGGACATTCTGGAAAGTTTCCGTTTCTGCGCGCGGCTCAAGCTCGACACGTTCGGCTTCAACCGGCTGTGCGTTTACCGCGGCACGCCGCTGTGGCACGAATATCTCGAACGCGGCATCCTCGACGACGAACGCGACTGGGACAAATGGTTCAAGTGTTCGGACATTGACCCGACGGTTCTGCCCAGCGAAGTCGTCAACCGCGCGCGGCAGAAGGGTTACGCGCTGCTCTTTGCCCGGCGGATTTTTTTGCGTCCCATCCAGACCATCAGGCTCCTCCGCACCCTGGGCCGGCACATGAAATACACCGACATTCTCCGGCTGTTGAGCAGTCCGTTCCGGCGGCGAAAATTAAATCGCAAGCCGGAACTGCCGATTCGGATGATCGAACTGGGTTTGACTGCGCCCATCCGGCCCGCCACTCCATTGGACACCCCCGGCGTTCCCGTCTGACACGGCCTGTCCACGGCTGACAGGCGGTATTTGCGGCAAAGGCAACGTCAACGCGAAGCCGTGGCCGAAAATTTTGCGAGCGATTCAGGAGCGGCGCTTTTTATGTGTTTCGCGGCTTGCAAATTCATCTGAAAATGGTTTCGATATGCAAAATTTCAACTGAATAGGCGCGGCTCGGTTTGCGACCGATTCAAAGAATATTATGGCTGATTTCAAATTTTCCTGCTCGCAATGCGGACAGCACATCCAGTGCGACGCGGGCTATTCTGGCGCGCAAATCAATTGCCCGTCGTGCCAGCAGCCAATCATCGTGCCGCAAGCGCCGCATTCCGCCGCGGCTCCACCGGCGATGCCATCGCTTTCGACACGGCAAAGCACCACCGTTCCCGCGACCGGGAGACGATTCGCCGGCGCGCCCGGCGTCCGGCCGGCGGCTCCGGCAAAATCGGGTGCATTGCGGAATGTGTTGATCATCACGGCGACAGTGGTTGTTCTGGCCGGACTCGGCGCGGGCGGTTGGTTTGGTTTCTCGAAATACAAGGAACACAAGACGGCAAAGAAGGCAAATCCCGCGGCGCAAGTGGCCACGCCCACCGCGAACGCAACCGTTCAGGCGTTGAGCATTTTAACCAAGGTGCATTCGGCTTACACCAATTTTTCCAGCGTAAAGGAAGACGGCACGGTCACCTTGTTTCTTGACCTGTCGAACCTCACGTTCGCCGATTTGAATCCGGATTCGCCGGCCAATACGAAGAACCCCAACCGGCGTCCGCCGGGCATGCCCCGAGTAATCACGAACGCAACCGAGTATTCGGTCAAGCGCGCGCAGACAAACTGGTTTTACTTCGCAGGGGAAGCGGTGTCGAAAATTGATCGTCAGACTCTGACAAACACCATCGCCATGTGGTCAGCCGACAATGGCACATTCGAGTTTATGGATTCCCATCAAAGAATGGCGCCAGCGACATATATGCAGCTTGCCGATGCCGGGTCGGTGAACAACACGTCGGCGCAAGTGACGGAGCAATTCAGGAAGATGCAGCAACTTTTTGGCGATCCGGCCCAACTGACAAAGCTAATCAAAGATTTGGGACAAACCGAGGATGAGCCGGTGAACGGGCACGATTGCTGCACCCTCACCGCCAAAGTGCTGGGACAAAAAGTGAAAATCTGGGTGGACAAATCCACTTACCTGATTTCGCAATCGCAAATTACGCTCGGCGGAGCCATCAGCGATGCCGACATTGACGATGCCTTCTCGCTGTTCGCCGCCGGCTTTACCAACGTGCCGCCCCAGCAACTCGACATGATTAAGGCGCAGGTCAAAAAATACACGCCAGCAATGACAAAAATCCGCGGTGCCATCACTTCGACCACCAAAGATATTGAATTGAATCCGACGCTTTCCGCCGACGACTTCAATTATGCTGTTCCGCGTGGCGTCCGGTTGACCCGGATGCCGGGCGCGGCGACCCCAACCAGGCCGGCGGCTTCTCCCGGCGCGTCAACGGAAGTCAACCAGCGCAACGCCTGCATCAACAACCTCCGCCAGATTGACGCGGCAAAAAACGAATGGGCCTTGGAAAAAGGCAAACCGAACGGCACGCCGGTTACCGAAGCCGACATCAAGCCTTATATCAAACTGGATGCCAATGGGAATCTTCCAACGTGTCCATCCGGCGGCAAATACACCATCGGCAAAGTCGGCGAAAAACCGACCTGCTCCATTCCCGGACACGAGTTGCCATAAAAATCGTTGCCGCTCGCCACACGAACGGCGCTTTGTTAAATTTTCCTCATGGGACGCCAATGGCTTCATGCAAAACGCCTGGTTGCCGGCCTTAAAAAAGGCCGCACGACCGGCAAGCTCGTTCGCGAAATCTCCGTCGCCGCCAAAATGGGCGGGCCGGACCCGGACATGAATCCACGCCTTTTCACCGCCGTCGAAAAGGCCAAAAAGGAAAGCGTGACGAAGGACGCCATCCAGCGCGCCATCAACAAGGGCGCGGGCATCGGTGACGAAAAACTGGTGATGGAACACGTCGTCTTCGAGGGCAAGGCGCCGCACAACGTGCCGGTCATCGTCGAGGTTTACACCGACAATGTGAACCGCACGGCGCCGGAAATCCGCCTGCTGTTCAAAAAAGGCCAGCTTGGACAGACCGGCAGCAATAAATTTCTTTTCGACCACGTCGGCCTCGTCGAGGCGCATCATCCCGACACGAACACCGACCGCGAAGTCGCCGCCATCGAAGCGGGGGCGAACGAGGTTGAGACGCTGACGAGTGAACAAAACGATGACATTTCCGAAGGCGCGGCGGGCGCAAAATTCATCTGCGACCGCGCGGCGGTCCACGCCGTTTCCAAATGGCTTTCGTCAAATGGCTGGACGGTTGTGACAAGCGAACTGGGTTATGTGCCGAAAAGTTTTCCCGAAATCACTGACGCGCAACGCGCCGAGGTGGGCGAATTTCTGCAAACGCTCGACGACCACGACGACGTCCACCGCGTCTGGGGGGCGGTGAAATAAATTATTCATCCCCGCTGTTTCCGCTTTTGCGAGGCCAGCGTGATTGGCGCTCCGGCAAAGTTGTGTCCACCTTCGCGTAGTAAGTTTCCTCGCCGAATCGCGCGTCAGCCTCCTGCTGCAATGCCAGTGACGGCATGACGTTGAAGCGTTCGTTCGTGTCCACAAAAACGACTTCACCGCCGGGCCGCATGAAGCACAGCAACAATGGGCATTTGCCTGGATGCGCCGCGACGAGATCGGTCACGGCATTCAATTGGTCCGGCTTCAGATGCGCCGTGTGCAATCGCAGATGCACCTGCTTCGTGAACCGTTTCGGCGCGTCCTCCAGCGGCAGGATTTCCTGCGGGAAAATTTTCGGCTTGTCGTCGCCGGTGTTAACCTCGCCCACGACGAGTATCGCCTTGTTGGGCTTCAGTAGTTCGCGGTATCGGTCGTAATTCTCGTTCATGCAAAGGATTTGCACGGAGCCTTCCAAATCCTCCAGCGTGACCATCGAATATGGCTTGCCGGATTTTTTGGAAACGCCATGCTGCACTGCTGCAATCAGGCCGCCGATGCGGGTGAGCGAGCGGCTTGAAAGTTCTGCCAGCTTGGCCGTGTTCGCCAGCGCGTATTTTTCGAGAATTGGCGCAAATGGCGTAAGCGGATGGCCCGTAACGTAAAAGCCGAGCAGCTCTTTTTCGTGCGCGAGCAATTCGTGTTGCGGCCATTCGGGCAGGTTGCTGATGCTCTCCGGTATCGGCGGCGCTTTTTCCTCCAGAGAGCCAAAGAGCGAGCTTTGTCCTTTTTGTTTGTCGGAAAGGATGCTTGCCGCGCGCGCCAGTGTGCGTTCGATTTGCGCGAACAATGTCGCGCGCGTCGCGCCGAGACCATCGCACGCGCCGGTTTTGATGAGCGCTTCAAGGGTTTTCCGCCCTAACGTGCGACCGTCCACGCGCTCGCACAATCCGGGGAGCGTTTTGAATTTCCCACTTTCATTTCGCGCTTTCAATATCGCCTCGACCGCGGCTTCACCCACGCCCTTGATGGCGGCAAGGCCGAAACGGATGGCCCTGCCGTCGCGTGCGGGCGCAAAGTGAACACCGCTTTCATTCACGTCCGGCTGCAAAACATCGATTCCAAACTCTCGCGCCTCGGCGATGTATTGCGCGAGCTTGGCGGTGTCCGCCATGTCGTTGGTCATCATCGCGCAGAAAAACTCGACGGGGAAATTCGCCTTCAGATACGCGGTTTGATAGGAGACAATCGCGTAAGCCGCCGCGTGCGATTTGTTGAAGCCATAACCGGCGAATTTTTCGAGCAAATCGAAAATCTGGTTCGCCTTCGCGGCGGGAATTTTGCTTTTTTCAGCGCAGCCTTTCACAAACTTCTCGCGCTGCTGCTGCATTTCCTCGACCTTCTTCTTGCCCATCGCGCGCCGTAAAATGTCCGCCGCGCCAAGCGTGAAACCGGCGAGAATTTGCGCGGCTTGCATCACCTGTTCCTGATAAATCAAAATGCCATAGGTCTCGCGCGCTATCGGTTCGAGCAGCGGATGCTCGTATTTGATCTCCATTTCGCCGTGGCGGCGTTTGATGAATTCGGGAATCAGCTCCATCGGGCCGGGACGATACAACGCGATGAGCGCGGTGATGTGCTCGATGGAACTGATCTGGAATTTCCGGCACAGGTCGCGCATTCCGCCGGATTCCAACTGGAAAACGCCGAGCGTCTCCGCCTTGTTCAACAAATCGTAAGTCTTCGCGTCATCGAGCGGCAGATGGTCAATGTCAATTTCTATCCCCCGCGTGCGCTTGACCATGTCGCAGGTGTTGCGGATGACGGTCAGCGTTTTCAGGCCGAGAAAATCCATTTTCAGCAGGCCGAGATCGCCGACGGGATTCATGGCGTATTGCGTCACGAGCGAACCATCCTCGTCCTGCTTGAGCGGCAGCAGATTCACCAGCGGTTGGTCGCCGATGACGACGCCGGCGGCGTGGACGCTGGCGTTGCGCGTGATGTCTTCGAGAATCAGCGCGGTGTCAATCAGCTCCCGTGTCACGTCCTCGGTCTCGTATGCCTCCTTGAATTCCGGCGATTGCTTGAGTGCCTTCGTCAGATCCATTTTCAATTCAAACGGAATCATTTTGGCGAGCCGGTCGCCTTCGCCGTAGCTCAAACCCATCACGCGCGCGACATCGCGCACAACCGACTTCGCGCCCATTGTGCCGAACGTGATGATTTGCGCGACGGAATCTTTGCCGTATTTTTCGGAAACATATTTGATGACGTCCGCTCGCCTGTCGTCGGCAAAATCAATGTCAATGTCCGGCGGATTGACGCGCTCGGGATTCAGGAACCGCTCGAACAGCAAACCGTAACGAATCGGGTCCACGTTGGAAATTTCGAGAAGGTAAGTGACAATCGAACCGGCGGCGGACCCGCGCGCGACGCACGCGATGCCGTGCTCGTGACCGTAACGGATGAAATCGCCGACAATCAGGAAGTAACTCAAGAAGCCGGTTTTCTCGATTACCTTAAGTTCAAGCTGCAGACGATCCATAATTGCCTTCACGGCAGAAGTGATTTCGAGATTGGTTTCGTAGGAGACGACGTGAGGGGTTTCTGACCTGTTCCCCAAATTTGAATTGAGATTCCTTACGTCGTGTCCTGCCGGGACGGAATAAGTCGGAAGCAACTTCGGATCGTCAATTTTCTCGACGACAAATATTTCGCCTTCCGCCCGCGCGTGAATGCCGTAGCGTTTCTGCAAACCTTCGGCGAGCAGCTTTCGCAAATAACCTTCGCGCGTGAAATGTTCCGGCGGATGAAAAACCGGGAAATGCAGTTTGCCGAACTCAATCTCCAAATTGCACTTCTCGGCAACTTCGAGCGTGTTTTTGACGGCTTCGGGCGTATCGGCGAAGCGCGCCTTCATTTCCTCCGCCGTGCGCAGATAAAATTGCTCCGGCTCGTAGCGCATCCGTTTTGTGTCGGCGAGTTGCGTTTGCGTGCCGATGCAAATCAGGCAGTCGTGCGCGTGCGAGTGGCTTTTTTCGACATAGTGAACGTCGTTCGTCGCGACGAGTTTGAGGCCGAATTCCTTCGCCCACTGGATCAAATGGCGGTTCACCTTCGCCTGTTCCGCGATGCCGTGATTTTGCAGTTCGAGGAAAAAATTGTCCGCGCCGAGCGTCTGCTTGAACCAGTCCACCGCGCCGCGCGCCCTGTCCAACTGGTCTTTGGTGATCAAATCGGGAATCTCGCTGGCGAGACAGCCGGACATCGCAATCAGGCCGTCCTTGTGCGCGGCCAAAATTTCCTTGTCAATGCGCGGCTTGTAATAATAGCCCTCCAGATGCGCGGCAGTCGTGAGCTTGATGAGATTTTTATAGCCGGTCTCGTCCTTCGCGAGCAGTCCGAGATGGTGATAAACATCGCGTCCGCCGCCCGCGCTGCCGGTTTTCTTTTCCAGCCGGCTGCCGGGCGCGACATAAACCTCGCAGCCAATGATGGGTTTGATGCCTTTTTCGCGCGCGGCCTTGTAAAAATCAATGACGCCGTGCATCGCGCCGTGGTCGGTGATGGCGAGAGCGGGGAATTTCAGCTCATGGGCCTTGTCCACCAGCCGGTCCAGCCGGCAGGCGCCATCGAGCAGGGAATACTCGGTGTGCAGGTGAAGATGAACAAAGTCCGCGTGCGACATGAACGCAGTTTAACTTTTCAACACCAAGACACCAAGACACAATTAACGCTGTCAGACTGGCTCGTGCTATTTCAACACTTTTGCGAGAACTTCCTTAACAAACTGCGGAATTTCCAAACCCGATTTTACAGCGTCCGCCTTCAAATTTTCATATTGCCCGACTTCCTCGCCCTGCCACACAAGGTCAATCCGCCGGATTTGCCGCATCGCCACATGATTATAGTTTTCCGGGTAAGCCCAATAACACGACAGACAGATGTTTTTGTCCTTCTTGTTATTCCAATTCTCGCAATGTTCGCACGACCAGGATTTCGCGCGATTCGCGGAACCGCAGAGCAGCATGAAATCGTCGGTTTTGAGTTCGTCAGCCTCTCCGGCCACCTCGTAGGGCACGCGATGGTCAATCTGCAAATTGGCCTCGTCCATTTTTTCCAGATAGATGAAGCATCGGCAGCCATATTTCTCGATCAACTGTTCTTTGATTTCCTTGGAAAGGCCCGTGCGCCCGCTGAAGCGATGGAATTGCTTCTTCGTCGGGTCGGAAAACCGGTAGGCGGCGATTTTGCGGCCATTGGCGGCGGCGACCCGGAAGGTTTCGAGTTGAATGCCCAGTTCCCGAACGTCACGCGCGGCTCGCGGCGGATGATCGTAACCGTATTTATTTTTCAATTCTTCGGTTGTGATGTGACCGTGTTTGAGAATGTGATCAATGACGGTCTTGGGGCGTTTCCCGGTGACGGAGGCGCACAGTTCAAGAAATTCTTTTGGATATTTTGGTTTTGCCATAAGGAATGGGTTTTTCCATCAATTGCATTTGTTCGTCGCGGTGCCTGCGGTGCATTGCAGGTCCAACCACCAACTCCTCCGCCAGCACCGGAGAAAGGTATAACGATTCCACCGTCATTTCGTCCCGTCCCAGCAAGGTGGCCTGCGACGAACGCCCGGCCTCGATTTCCACCAGCGTCAAATGCAGTTTGGCCGGCAGCGGCTTGCCGTAGCTGCGGTTTCCCAATCGCCCGTCATAGCTCACCAGATAGCGGACGTTTTTCAGATTCAGAACCGCGAGTTGCGCCACGAAATCGTCAAACGAAATCCCGGAGTAATACCGCGAATCGCGCTCCCCGCAGACGCCTTGATACGGCGGGTCCATATAAACCACGTCATCCTCGCGGACGTTCGCCAGCACATTTTCAAAGCTCAACGAGGTGACGATGGTTTTGCCGCGCAGCAATGCCGAGATGGCGTTGAGGTTTGACTGCATCGTCTCCGGCTGCGTCCCCAGGCGGCGCTTGTCTGGACTTTGATTGAACAGCCCTTCCCCGTTGTAGCGCACCGCGCCCTTCACGCAGCGGGCCAGCAGATACAACAGCAGCCGCGCATCCTGCGTGCGGTTGAACGACTCGCGCACCTGGTAATAATGCTCCAGCGCGTCCGCGTGGTCGGCGCGCCAGAGCTCCTTGTAATATTTTCCAAGCTCCTTGGGGCCGTTGATGATTTGGGACAACAACTGCGCCAGCGGCGCGTTAAAATCATTCAACCAGAATTCTTTGGCCCGACCGCGCGCCGCCGTGGCGATGGACAGGGCGGCGGAACCGCAGAACGGCTCCACCAGCCGCGTGGTGCTCACGGGCAGATATTGCAGAATCAACGGAGCCAGCGCCCGCTTGCTGCCTTGATACTGGAATGGCTGTGGAACAATCATGGATCGAGGTCAACGCTGACCTATTTCGAAAACCTCGATTCACTGTAAACATTAGCTTCAAGATGGGCTTGATTGGTGACAAGGATGTTATCGGGATGGTATGCTTGGCCTAGAATAACGGGATCATCAAGCGAATTCATGCGCACCTGCTTTCCATGTTGGAAGCAAATGTAGCCAGCAGCGTAAATCGCAATTGCTAGACCGTTGTAAAACTCCTCGCTGTTGTAACTTCCATCAATCGCATAAAAGCGTCTTTTAGTTTTATCGATTTCACAAAATGGAAGAATTTCAAAAATCTGTGGTGTCTCCATGTTTGCCGCATCCCCAACTGAACTGATGCCGTAATTTTTGTTGCTTCGATTATTGATGTGTTGAGCAACAGTCTCAATAGCGCTATCAGGAATTTCTTTGCGTGACATAAAGCCCGGATTTTTCAACTGTTGGCTGAATACGCCCATTTCCGAACCATGTCGAGATTTTTTGCAAAAAAAAGCGGCCCCCGTTTCCGAAGGCCGCTCGCGTTGAATTGATTTTCCCGCTCATCCCCGCATGGGCCGGTCGGTGGGCAACTGAAATGATTTGCGGATGCTGGCCACGCCGGAGTTGTGCCACGGTAACGCCAGCTCGGCGGCAAGGAAATTGTTAGCATTTTCATTCATTCCTGATCTGTGACGGTGTCGTGGAATTTCAGGATATCGCCCTTCTCGCCTTTCAGTTCGGCTTCCTTGAACTTGATGGCGGTGCGCGGGTGCTGGTTCAACATGCCGGTGAGCAGATATGGCAGGTCGTAGCCCCAGAGCAGTTTCGCACGCATCGGCTCGATGTGGTTCTGCACACAGTCAAGCAAGGGGCGCAGCTCGTATTTCGGATTGTGCAGGAAGGCGAGCAGCAGTTCCATCGGACAGTTGCCCGCGCCGCGGCCAAGGCCGGCGATGGTGGCGTCGAGAAAATTCGCGCCCTCGATAATGCCCTCGATGGTGTTGGCGAACGCAAGCTGCATGTTGTTGTGCATGTGGACGCCCACTTCCTTGCCGGACGCCTTGCAGTAGCCGAGATATTTTTTCACCAGCGCGCGAATCTGCTCGCTGTAAAACGCGCCGAAACTGTCCACGACGTAAATTGTTCCGGCCTCGGATTTCGCGAGCATTTCCAGTCCCTCGTCCAATTCCCGGTCGGGAATGGCCGAGGCGGCCATGAGGTTCACGGTCGTTTCATAGCCCTTGTCGTGCGCGTCCTTGACCATGTCCAGCGCGGTCGGAATCTGGTGGATGTAGGTCGCCACGCGGATCATGTCCAGCACGGAATCTTTTTTCGGCAGAATGTCCTCGTGATAATCGGTGCGCTCGGCATCGGCCATCACGGTGAGCTTGAGATCGGTCGGATTGTCTCCGACGATGCGGCGCAGGTCGTCTTCGACGCAGTATTTCCAGCAGCCATGTTCGCCTTGCTTGATGCCTTTGCGCGATGCCTTGTAGCCGAGTTCCATGTAATCCACGCCGGCGGCGACGCAGGTGTCATAGACCACCTTCACGATTTTGTCGTCGAAGTGGTGGTTGTTCATCAGGCCGCCGTCGCGGATGGTGCAATCGAGGACCTTGATTTCAGGCCGGTAAGAGAGCCAGCGGCTGGTGGCCGTGTCTTTGGGTTTTGTGTTTTTCATAAATGATTTGGTTGATGGATTAATTTGTGAAAAATTTGCGGACGACTTCCGCCACGCGCCGGATTTGCGCTTCGGACAGCTCGGGAAACATCGGCAGGCTCAAGACTTCGCGCGACGCCTTTTCCGCGACAGGGAAATCGCCGGGACGATGGCCGAGATGCGCGTAGGCCTTTTGCAGGTGCAACGGAATTGGATAATGCACGGCGTTGCCAACGCCATTTTCGTCGAGATGTTTTTTTAATTCTTCGCGATATGAATGGCGCACGGTATAAAGATGCCACGCGCTTTCGGCTTTCCCAACCTCGCGCGGCAGTTGCAAGGGTGTGCCGGCGAGCAATTTGGCGTAGCGCTTCGCCACGCGGCGGCGTTCATCCGTCCATTTTTGCAAATGCTTCAGCTTCACGCCCAACACCGCGCCTTGAAAACCTTCCATGCGGTAATTGTAGCCGACCTCATCGTGATGATAACGCCGCGTCGAGCCGTGCTCGCGCAGGGATTTCGCACGGGCGGCAAATTGTGGATTGTTCGTCACCAGCGCGCCGCCTTCGCCGCACGCGCCGAGATTTTTCGCCGGATAAAAACTGAAGCAGGAAATATCGCCCAGCGTTCCCACTGTTATGCCCTCGTATTTGGCGCCGTGCGCCTGGCAGGCGTCCTCGACCAGCGGCAGTTTGCGCCTCCGGCAGATTTCCAGAATTGCGTCCGCATCGAACGGATGGCCGTAAAGATGCACGGGCAAAACCGCCTTCGTTCGCGGCGTGATGGCTTTTTCAAGCAGCTTCGGGTCGAGATTGAAAGTGTCATCGTCAATGTCCACATAAACCGGCTTCGCGCCGGTGTAGGAAATCGCCCAACTCGTGGCGATGAACGTGAACGGCGTGGTGATGACTTCGTCCCCCGGCCCGACATTGAGCAATCGCATCGCCACGTGCAGCGCGGACGTGCCGCTGTTGAAGGCGACGCAATGCTCCGCGCCGCAGAATTTCGCAAAATCCTTTTCGAACTGCGCCACATCCGGGCCGAGACAGAACGAGCAGTTGTCCAGTGCGCGGGCGAGCGCGGCGTCAATTTCCTTGCGGACGCCACGGATTTGCGCGGACAAATCGAGGTAGGGAATTTTGTCGGCCATTGCGCGGATGAAAATAACCCATTTGCGCCCCTTGAAACAATCTTAACATTTCAAAGCGCCTGTGACTGGCGCGGGGATTTCAACATGGTTTGCAGGGAATGCAGGACCTGTTCGGGCGTGATGGCTGCCAGACAAAAATTGGCGGTTTGACAAACGCTTGTGCCGGCACCGCAAGAACACGGGCTTCCCTTCAGAATCCGGTGACGCTCTCCGACCGGCGCCCACCGCGCGGGTGAGCTTGGGCCAAACAGTGAAAGGGTTGGCACACCGAGGCCGGCGGTAAAATGCAGCGGGCCGGTGTCTCCGGAAATGAAAATTTCCGCTCGTTTCAGCACGGCGAGAAACAGGGCAAGGTCCGGCACCGCCGGCAGAACCGGCGCGCTGGGCGCTATTTTTTTCAGTTCATCCGTCAATGACCGTTCGCGCGCGCCGGCAGCCGTGGTGAAGGCGACGCGCAGTCCCGCGGCGTCAGCGAGCCGGTAAAATTCAGCCCAGTGACGGAGCGGCCATTCCTTTTTCGGCTGGCTGGAAGCGACATGGCAAAGGATTGTTCCTGGCAGCAGGAATGGTTCTGCCGCCCCGGCCAAAGCCGGATCGGAGCGGATTTCGGCTTCAAGCGAGGATGGAACGATCCCCCACGCGGAAAGCAGATGCGCCAACCGCGCCGACTCGTGCCGCTCACTGGCTTCCGGCGGGACACGCTGGTTGTAGCAAAACCGGCGGCCAAAAAATCCGCCGCGCTGCAACCAGCCGAGCCGCTGGCGCGCGCCGATTAAAAAGCTCAAAATCGCGCCGCGGTCATTGCTGGCAAAATCCACTGAACGGTCAAATCGCTCGCGGCGCAACGCGTGGATGAAGGGCCAGTTTTGACGCAAGCTCGCGCTGCCGCGGCGGCGCGTCATCGGCCAGACTCGGTTGAGCCACGGCAGGTGCTGGAACAACGGAGCGGCTTCTGCCGGGACGAGCAGGTGCAATTCAGCGTCGGGAAAATGTTTGCGGAGCGCGCGGAGCGAGGGTGTGAGCAGCACTGCATCGCCGAAGTATTTGAACTGAATCGCCAGAATTTTTAACGGAGGCGCCATATTTTTGGGAAGTGAATTATGGCCGCGCCCCGTGCCGGGCGCGAGAATTTTCCGGGCCGGCCATGATAAATCCGTCTTTACGCGCGGTGCCGGGTTGTTTATTGCTCCGCGTTGTGTCCGAACAGCCAGACCATTCCACCATCAAACCGGGACAGCCTTTTCGGAAGGAGGGGAAATTAATTGTCATCAGTCTCCGGTCCGGTCGCCTTGCCAACCGTCTCACGCTGTTTGCACACTTCATCGCCATGGCGGAGGAGCAGGGACATCATCTGATTAACTTCGCCTTTCATTCCTACGCCCACCTGTTTGAAACCACGCGCCGGGACATTTTTTGCCGGTATCCGGTTGCCGAACGTCGAAGTTGGCTGGACGTTGTTCCTGGTGTTGCCGCCACGCTCCGCAAAACGCGGATTTGTTACCAAATGGTCTGCTACGCCAGCATCTGGAACGAAAGTTGCCCGGTTTTCGGCAAGAGGGTCGTCACGCTGCGCGAAAAGCCAGGGTCAAAATTCATGCAGCTGGATGGACCGGAAGCCCAAGCCCAAATCCGTGGCGCTTGGATTGTCTTCGCGCATGGCTGGCCCTTTCGTGTGCCGCCGGACTGGATACAACGGCACGCGGGAAAAATCCGTGACTATTTTCGGCCCATTGAAGAGTATGACCGCGCCAGTCGAGAAGCCGTGGATCGCTTGCGGCGGGCCGCGGATATCGTTGTCGGTGTTCATGTCCGCCGTGGTGATTATCGCACATGGCGGAGCGGTAAATATTTTTTCCCCGCTTCGCGGTATGCCGGGTGGATGCGGGAATTGGCCGGGCAATTTCCGGGTCGCAAGGTCGCCTTTTTTATTTGCAGCGACGAACCCCGAACCGCGGACGAATTTCCGGGATTATCGGCCGGACTGGGGACGGGTTCGCCGGTGGGCGACCTCTATGCCCTGGCCGATTGCGATTATATTTTCGGACCCCAAAGCACTTTTACTCAATGGGCCTCCTTTTACGGCAACAAGCCGCTGTTTCTTCTGAACGATGCCAACGCACGGCTGGAGCGCGCAAAGTTCCGCGTTTCCTGCCTGGATGTGTGTGTATAAAGTCAGCCTTGGAACTGGAATTCGTAAAGCTTTTGGTAAATGCCGCCGCGCTGGACCAACTCCGCATGTCTGCCGGTTTCAACAATCCGGCCCTGATCCAGCACAACAATCATGTCCGCGTGCAAGATCGTCGAGAGCCGGTGCGCGATACAAATGGTGGTGCGGCCCTTCATCAATTCATCGAGCGCGGATTGCACCGCGCGTTCAGACTCGGTGTCGAGCGCGCTGGTGGCTTCATCCAAAAGCAGAATCGGGGCGTTCTTCAAAACGGCGCGTGCGATGGCTAGGCGCTGGCGCTGGCCGCCGGAAAGAGAGACGCCTTTTTCACCGATGACGGCATCGAAGCCTTCGGGTTTTTGCGTGATGAATTCGTAGGCATGAGCGTGTTTGGCGGCTGTAACAATTTCGTCGTTCGTCGCGCCGAGGCGGCCCAGCTCAATGTTCCGCCGGATGGTGTCGTTGAACAAAATATTTTCCTGCGCGACGACGGCGATTTGATTCCGCAAGTCGCGCGTGGAAACCTCGCGCAAATCCACGCCGCCGATTTTCACCGCGCCATGCACGGGGTCATAGAAACGCAGGAGCAGGTTGGCGAGCGTGGTCTTGCCGGAGCCGCTGGCGCCAACCAGCGCGACGATCTGGCCGGCTTGGACGGTAAGATTGATGTTTCGCAACACCGGTTTTTCACCGTAGTTGAAGTCGAGGTTTTCAATGACGATGTCAGCATTGGAAGCATGGAGCATTTTCGGCTGCGCGGGTTCCGGCATGGAATTCTTTGTGGCAAGCAGATCAAAAACGCGTTCGCTGGCGGCGCGGGCTTGATGAAGCTGGTTGTGCAGTCGCGTGAGCGCCTTGATGGGCGGGTAAATCATCACAATGGTCAAAACAAAGGTGAGAAAGTCGGACGACTTCGGCTGCTGGTCCTTTGGCAGAAATTGCATGCTGTGCTGGATGTAAAGAAATACGAGCGCGATGCCGGCGGCGCCGAAAAATTCCATGAGCTGGCTGGGAATTTCGTTGGCGCGAATGACGCGCATCAGTTGGCTGACATATTTTTTGGTGATGGCGCGGAACTCGGCGCTGACGGTTTCCTCGAGGTTGTAGGCCTTGATGACGCGGTTGCCGGTGAAAGATTCATGCATCAGGTTCGTGAGTTCGGCGTTGAATTCCTGCACCGCGCGGGCGGATTTGCGGACTTTGCGGCCATAAATGACTATCGGCACGATGCACACGGGAAACACCACGATGGAAATAAGCGTCAAAGCAGGCTGAGTCGCGAGCTGATAGCCGAGCAGGCAGAGAATGGTGACGGGGTCTTTGACCATGGAGGCAAACGAACTGCCGACAATGCTGTAAAGCACCTGGGTGTCGTTGGTGATGCGCGCAATCAAATCGCCGGTGCTGGCGCGGTTGAAGAAGCCGAGTGACAGATTTTGCAGGTGGCTGAACAATTTCGTGCGGATGTCGGCGATGGCGCGCATGGCCGACCAGTTCGTGAGGTAGATGCTCAAATATTGGAGCGTGTTCCGCAGGAGCATGATGGCGGGGATGACGCTGATGATCAGCAGCCAGCGGGCGGTGTCATTCGCGGCGGGCGCATAAAGTTCCGGAACCAGCGAAGCCAGATGATGCGAGAGCGGATGAATCCACCTGGGCGCGCTCTCAAGCTGCTGGTGCAAATTGGTTTTGCCTTCAAACACCAATTGGACGACGACCTTGACGGCTCCGATCAAAAGGCCGTTGACCAGCCCGTAAAAAATGCCGCAGAGCAGGCCGAGAAAAAAACGCCCGCGATAAGGACGGACGAAGCCCCAGAGTTTGAGTAAAAATTTGAACACCGTGGATATTTTTGGCAAATGATGCCAGAAAGCGAGAGTTTTATGCAATTTGTCATCCCTGTTCCCGGTGGCAAAAAACCGGGACTGCACATCATGTTTCATACGGCGTTCTCCGCCCACATTTGCATCTCGGCGGAACAGTGGACTTGGCAACGCGATGTTGTTACAAATAGGCAATGTTGAAGACGATTGAACACGGCCTCAAAAATTTTTACAGGCCCTGGCTGCTGCCTTCCGCCCTCCGCGCCCTGCAATGTCAGACCAAAAATTTGACCACGGTGGAAAGCGCGGTGAACTTGGCGTTCCGATTCCGTCGTTGCGGCATCCGTTTTACGCCGTCGCAGATTCCGGAGGAAATCACGTCATTTCTCAAGCTGCTCGCGCAACGTCCACCCACGGCCGTTCTCGAAGTCGGGACGGACAAAGGGGGCACGTTCTTTTTGCTGGCGCGCGTGGCGACGCCGGATGCCCTGCTGATAAGTCTCGATTTGCCGTTTGTCCAGAAGAGTGCCTATCCGGCGTGGCGCGAGCCGCTTTACCGCGGATTCCGCCGGGAGCAGCAGCGGGTGGAACTGGTGCGCCATGATTCGCACGACCTGCATACGATGGGAAAAATCCGCGAAATGCTCGGCGGGCGAAAGTTGGACCTGCTTTTCATTGACGGTGATCACAGTTACAACGGCGTCAAAAAGGATTTTGAGATGTATTCGCCGCTGGTGGCCGGCGGCGGAACGATTGCATTTCACGACATTGTGGACCGCCGGGAAACCGGTGCCTGTGGCGTGCCTGGGTTCTGGCGCGAGATGAAACAAAATCGCCGCCACTTGGAATTTGTGAAAAGCTGGCAGCAAGGCGGCTGGGGCATCGGGGTCCTTCCCGATGTCGGGAAGTAATTTAGAAAACCAACCGCCATGAATTTTGGCTGCCGGGAAAATCAAGCCTGTTTTTATGAGTGAACCGGATACTTTGGACGTCACCGTCACCATCCCCGTTTTCAACCAGATCCATTACACCGTGCAGTGCCTGGAAAGCCTCAAGCGTGCCAGCATCGCCGATGAACAGATCATCATCGTGAACAACGGCTCCAGCGACGGCACGGCGGAGTTCCTCGCGGAGCGCCCACAAATCCGGGCGATCAACAACCCGAAGAACCTTGGCTGCGGCGCGGCTTGGACCCAGGGGGCGCAAGCATCAAAATCCACGTGGACCGTCGTGATGAACAACGATGTTCTTGTGCCGCCGGGCTGCATGGAAGGTTTGGTGGATTTTGCGGAAAAGGAATGCTTTGACATCGTCAGTCCCGCGACGTGCGGCGGGGAAATGGACTATGACTTTGCCGCGCACGCCGTTGAATTCATGGAGCGGATGAAAGGCGTGTCCCGTCGCGGCGTGGCGCACGGCGTTTGTTTCATGGTGCATCGCCGTGTCTTTGACGCCATCGGTTACTTTGACAGTGATCCCAAGCTCGGCGGCTACGAGGACGACGAGTATTTCCGCCGGGCGCGGAGCGCGGGGTTGCGGCTGGCCATGACCGGCTGCGCATTCCTGCATCATTTTGGCTCCATCACGCAAAAAAGCATCAAGGCCAGTCTCAATCAGCCAAAAATGAGTTTGGGAGACCGGTCTTACTACCGTAAAAAAACCGGACAAACCTGGCCCAAACGAAAATGGGCGCAGATCAAAAACACAGTGCGCTCCGAATGGTGGAAGACAACCGAACGATTGCGTTACGGCCATTCCCTCCACGAAAAACGGATTGGCGGGAAATGGCAATATTGCTGATGCCACACGCGCCTGACAAGCCGATCACTGCCAAAAGAACCGCAAGTGTATGACACTTGAGCCGTGGATTTATTAGCGCACTTGTTTTTCAAAGCAAAAAGCCGGGCCATGCGGGGTCTTTGCAGACGGTTACCGGACGTGAACCGCGACGGCGCGCCACTCTGTGCGCGCCGCTCAATAGGTGGGGCGAGGCTGCTGACGAGCCGCCTTCGCTTCGCTTTGTCGCGCCAAGTCCGGCTTGCGGGGACGCTCGCCGCCACCATCGGCGGGCAAAACATTTGTGCCAGGTCCCACACGCCAACCCGCCGCTAATCTGGCTCCGCTTTCCGATGCCGGTATTATGCCCTCATTAACGGCCTGTTAATGGCCCGCACTCATAAATCGTAAATTCTTTCAGGCCTTGCCGCCAAAGCTGGCGAAGTCGTCCAAATCCAGCGCGTCAAACCACGTCACTATGTCCGTGCGCTTGGGCGCGCCGGCCTTGTGCAGGCCGTTGAAATATTCCCGCGAATCCGGATTGTCCGGCGCGCGCTGCTCCTGCCACGCCGACCACGCGGCGATTTCCGGGCCGGAGCGCTTGTGCTTCGCGTTTTTCTCAATCCACTTCAGAACCTCGGTGTCGCTTTTGGCCAGTTGCTTTTTTAGCGCCGCCGGATTGATGCCGACGAATTCCAGAAAGCGCTGATCGAGCGGGCAGGCGTAGTGGTATTCGCCGTGTTTGCCGGCGATGGTCGCCCGGCCCTTGTCCAACATGCGCGGCAGAATCACATAGCCGCCCAGCCGCACGCGCGGACTGCGCGGCGGAAACTTCGTTAAATCAGGTGTGTGTAATGACATAATTATTCTTTCATTGTTTTCTATCATTCCAACCCGGGAGCGCCGGCATCCCGCCGGCGCTCCCGGGTTAAGACGGAGCTTTAACTTGCACCGAAAATGCCGAATTGCAAGTCGCGCCCGAAATTTTTATCCTGCCCGCGTGAAACACTCCGGAAAAGCCGCGCTGGCCGCGCTGAAACTGGTCGGCCTTGCCCTCGCGGCGCTGCTGGCGCTGCTGGCCGCCGCGTATCTGGGCATGGTCATCGGCACCTTCGTGCTGCATTATCTGACGTGGGTTTTGATTTCGCTGTGGGCGCTTTTCGCCGGGTTCACCCTTTATTTTTTCCGCGATCCCGACCCGATGGTGCCAACCGGCCAGAACCTCGTCATCGCGCCCGGCCACGGCAAGGTGGATGTGATTGACACGACGACCGAGCCGGATTTCATCGGCGGCGAATGCCGGCGCGTCTCGATTTTTCTTTCCGTGTTCAACGTTCACGTGCAAAACGCGCCGGTGACGGGCCGCATCGCGCTTTTCAGGCACACGCCCGGCCAGTATTTGAACGCGATGAAAGCCGACAGCGCGAAGTTCAACGAAAATGTGCTCATCGGCCTCGACGCCAGCGAGCCGCCCGGCGAAAAAATCGGCGTGCGGCTCATCGCCGGGCTGATTGCCCGCCGCATCGTGCCGTGGGTCGCCCAAAACGACGCCGTCCAGCGCGGCGACCGCATCAGCCTCATCCAATTCGGCTCGCGCGTGGACGTTTATCTGCCGCTGCGCGCGAAAATCCGTGTCAACCCCGGCGACAAGGTGAAGGGCGGCGAAACCGTGATTGCCTCTTTCGACTAAAATGAGCGAACCCATTGTCCCAACACCGACGCCCGACGATGACGAGAGCCGGCTGAAAATTTATTTTCTGCCGAATCTGATGACGGCGGGCAACCTGTTCTGCGGTTTTGTGGCGCTGACGAAGATCGTCGAGGCGCACCCGGACACCGCGGATTATTCCGAGTATTCCGAGAAAATCAAACTGGCGCTCGCGTTCATCCTGCTCGCCTGCATTTTCGATTTGTTTGACGGGCGCGTTGCGCGCTGGGGCGGCGCCGAAAGCCCGTTCGGGCGCGAGTTCGATTCGCTGGCGGACCTGATTTCGTTCGGGGTCGCGCCGGCGTTTCTGGTGCATCGCGTCGTGCTGCGCGACGTATTTGTGAATCAGCCGGAAATCGGCTGGTTCATCGCCTCGATTTACCTGATTTGCGGCGCGTTCCGGCTGGCGCGCTTCAATGTTTTGTCCATGCAGCCGGGCGGCGGCAGCAAGGATTTCCTCGGCTTCCCCATCCCGTCGGCGGCGGCCCTCGTGGCGTCGCTCACGCTGTTCATGATGTGGATTGACGAAAAGAATTTTGCCGTCGGCTATCTGCGGTATGTGCTACCCCCGCTGCTGCTGTTTTTGTCGTGGATGATGGTGAGCCGTGTGCGGTATCCGAGTTTCAAGTCGCTGGACCTGCGCGCGACGCGGACGTTCACCAAGATGCTGGTGTTCATTTTGTTTGCCGGCTGCGTGCTGGTGTTGCGGGAAAAAATACTGGTCTTCGTCCTGCCGCTGTTTTTCACGGCGTATTTGATTTACGGCTTCGTGCGGCCGCGCCTCTCGCACGCGTGGCGGCGCGAAATTGAGGAGGAGGACGAAGAGCCGGACGGCGCAAATTGATCATGCCCAACTGGCCTTTAATTCTCCACGCGGCGCTCGCCGGTTTCATCACCGCGCTGCTGTTCTCCTCGATCCCCGTCGGGCCGATCAACCTCACCATCCTCAACGAAGGTTCGCAGCGCGGCTTCCGCTGGGCGATGTTCATCGGCCTGGGCGCTGCGGCAATGGAATTGATTTACTGCTCCATCGCCTTCACGGGATTTTCGTCGTTCTTCGCCAGCCGGATCGTCAAGGCGTCCATGGAGCTTTTCACCTTCGTGTTCCTGTTGTTCATCGGCGGGAAATTTCTTGCCGCGCAGACCGTGAACGTGCCGACGAAACTGGACGTGGCTTCGCAAAAAATCGGGGAGCGCCTCGGCGTGAAATTGCATCCGCGCTCGGCGTTCATGACCGGCTTTGTGCGCGTGATGGGCAACCTCGGCATTTTGTTGACGTGGATCGTGCTGGCGGCGAACTTCATGGCGCACGATTGGGTTGAAGACACGCTGGCCGCCAAAATCGCGTGCATTGGCGGCGTGGCGCTGGGCACGAACGCCTGGTTTTTCGCGTTAAGCTATGGCGTTTCGCGCGGCCACGGGCGGTTCAGTGCCCGGACGTTGCTGCGCATGCAACATCTCTCCGGCATCTGCCTGATGGCGTTCGGACTTTTCGACGGCGCGCACATTGTGTGGCAACTGGCCCGGCATAAACTTTAGGAAACAAAATGCTTTGCGACATTGCCCTTCTATGGTTAATCCCCCCATTGTGGTAAAAATTTATGCTGAAAGCCGGAATCGTCGGTCTGCCCAACGTGGGCAAATCCACTTTGTTCAACGCCGTCACCCGCACGCACAAGGCCGAGGCGGCGAATTATCCCTTTTGCACCATCGAGCCAAACCTCGGCGTCGTCTCCGTTCCGGAACCGCGCCTCGAACCGCTCGCCGGAATTGCAAAAACTTCAACCCTCATCCCCCCCACGATTGAATTCGTGGACATCGCCGGCCTCGTGAAAGGCTCGTCGCACGGCGAGGGTCTGGGCAATAAATTCCTTTCTCATATCCGGGAGGTGGACGCCATTGTGCATGTCGTGCGTTGCTTTGAAGACCCGGACATCATGCACGTTACGGGCGGCATTGATCCGGTGCGCGACATCGAAATCGTCAACACCGAACTGGTGCTGGCCGACATCGAAACGGTCAAAAAACGGCGGGAAAAAATCGCCAAGGAAGTGAAGCGTGGAGACAAGCACGCGCTGCTGGAAGAGCGCCTGCTGGAACAGATCGGCACCCATCTGGACACGGGCAAACCGGCCAACACGCTGGCACACCCCTTGGCACCGGACGAGAAAATCGTCCAGCGCGGTTTCTTCCTGCTGACCGACAAGCCGACCGTCTTCGCCTGCAACGTCAAGGAATCCGAACTCGCAGCGGCCGACCGGAATCCGTTCGTCCAAAAAGTGCGCGACCACGTGAAAACGCATCTCGCGTGCGAGGCCGTCGTGGTCAGCGCGCAGATTGAGAGCGATCTGGTTGACCTGTCACCGGAGGAGGCGGGGGAATTTTTGAAGGAACTCGGCGTTGCGGAATCCGGCCTGGGCCGGCTCATTCGCGCCACGTATCACGTGCTCGGCCTGCGGACGTTTTTCACGTTCAACGAAAAGGAGGTCCGGGCATGGACGATTCACGCGGGCGACACGGCGGCGAAGGCCGCCGGAACCATCCATACCGATTTCGAGCGCGGGTTCATCAAGGCGGAAACGGTGAACTGCGATGAGCTGGTGAAATGCGGTTCGGTCGGTCACGCGCGCGAGACCGGCCACTACCGCATCGAAGGCCGCGATTACGTCGTGAAAGACGGCGACGTGCTGCTATTCAAGTTCAGCGTGTGATGTCGGCGGAACAACATCTGCTGCGCGCCGGGAAAATTTTCCAGCGCGGCGCTCATTGGTGAGTGAAAGTTTACGTTCATTTCTAATTAGGGCTTTGCCTCGATTTTGCCTTCGCGCTGTTTTGCATAACAAATTCGGTAAATAAATCCGTATAATGTTAAAGACATGCCCATAATTCTTCAACATCCACTGATTGAAATCGTTGTTCCTTTTCTTTGGGATAAATGAAACCGGATGCCATTGATACTTTTTTATAATCCTGCCAATTCAAACCGCGAAGGAGTCGAGGGTTTTTTTGATGAATAATGTTTTTGTCACGAAACTCTATGACGACCTCCATCAGCGATTCAATTATCTCACGGAATTTAGGTTGAATCTGAAATTGATGATCAGACTCCAAAATTTGCAATTGTTTAACAGAAAGCTTTGAAAATGACTCAAACGAACAATTCTGAAGACGACCAAAATAGATTTCGAGAAAATGAACTGTCTTATCCAAATAGATTTTTGAAAAAAAGATAAGAGCTTTCAATTTCAAGCTGCAATTTTAATCCGAATTGATCAGAATAGCCTAATCGTTCGTCTCGTTCTTTGCCAACAGGCATCCCAACACAACTACGAAGCACCTTGTTGCAGTCAATTGATACTTCCGATGCGCTTTCTTTAACCAGATTCAAAAAAGCGGCGTTTCGTTTTATTTCGCGTGCAGCATTCTCGATGAGACAGGCTCGTTCCATCGGGAATTCTTTTTGTTCCGCGCGCAGAAACTTTTCGAGTTTGTCTGTAAAATATGGCATAAATTCATTGCCCGAAGAATTTCTGAATCTCCTTCACCACTTCCACAAACCGGTTCACTTCGGCCTTGGTGTTGTAAAAGTAAAAACTCGCGCGGGCGGTGGATTCCACGCCAAGCCGGTGCATGAGCGGCTGCGTGCAGTGATGCCCGCCGCGCAACGCCACGCCCGCCTGATCTGCCAGCGTCACCACGTCGTGCGCGTGAACCTCCTTCAGCAGAAAACTCACGAGGCCGGCGCGGTTTTGTTTCGGCCCGAAGATGCGGATGTTTTTCAGCGCGGCCAGTTTTTCATAAGCGTAATTCGCCAGTTCCTGGTCGTGTTTCCAGATGTTTTCGCGGCCAATGGCGTCGAGATAATCCATCGCCGCGTGCAAACCAATCGGGCCGGAAATGTCCGGCGTGCCGGCCTCGAACCGGTGCGGCGCGTGTTTGAATTCCGTCTTGTCGTAGCCGACGCTCAAAATCATTTCGCCGCCGCCTTGATACGGCGGCATGGCGTCGAGAATTTCCCGCCGTCCCCACAAAACGCCGATGCCGGTCGGCCCGCAAATCTTGTGGCCAGAGAACGCAAAAAAATCGCAGCCGATGGCCTGCGCGTCCACCGGCAGATGCCCGGCGCTTTGCGCGCCGTCCACAAGCGTGACGATGCCTAGCTTTCGTGCGCGCGCGCAGAGTTCCGCGACGGGATTCACCGTGCCCATCGAGTTCGAGACGTGAACCATCGGGAAAATTTTGACGCGCGGCGTCAACAATGAATCGAGCTTCGATAAATCAAGCAAGCCTTCGTCACCGGTGACGGGAATGTAGGCGACCGTCGCGCCGGTGCGCTGCGCAATCATCTGCCACGGCACGAGATTGCTGTGGTGCTCCATCTCCGTGAGCAGAATCACGTCGCCTGCCTTGAGATTTTTTGCGCCCCAGGTCGCTGCGACGAGATTGATGCCTTCGGTTGTGCCGCGCGTGAAAACAATTTCATCCGAACTGTTTGCGTTGATGAATTTCGCAGCCCGGTTGCGCGCGGCTTCAAACGCGTTTGTGGAACGGTTGCTCAGTTCATGGATGCCGCGATGGACGTTGGCATTGTCGCGTTCGTAATAACGCACCAGCGCGTCAATCACCGTGCGCGGTTTCTGCGAGGTGGCGGCGTTGTCGAAATAAACCAGAGGCTTGCCGTGGACCTTCTGATCCAGAATCGGAAAGTCGGCGCGCAAGGCGGACCAGTCAATTGTCTTGGCCATCTTCATCGAAAATTTGGAGTGCGGTGGCGGAGCGCAACGGCGACACCGCTTTGCGGGCGGCGGCAATATCCAAAACCCGCGGTTGCAGCGCAAGCCATGTTGGATTCTTTATCGGTGTCCATCTGTGGTTGAAACTTTACATCAATCCCAGTTGCAATTTTGCCGCCTCGGTCATCATGCCCTGGTTCCACGGCGGATCCCAGACGAGTTCAACGTTCGCCTCTTCAATCGGTTCGAGCGAGATAAGTTTGTTTTGCACGTCCTGCGCGAGCACCGGCCCCATGCCGCAACCCGGCGCGGTCAAGGTCATTTTCACGTCGGCCTTGAAATTGTCCCCGCCGATGGGCGTCAGATGACAGTCATAAATCAGGCCAAGGTCAACGACGTTGACGGGAATTTCTGGATCATAGCACGTCTTGAGCGCCTCCCAGACCTGTTTTTCGAGCTGCTCCTGCGTGACCAGTCCGCTGGCCGGCGCGGCGACCGGCTGAGCCTGAACTTCAAGGCCAAGCGCGTCCGCGTCTTTGTCGGCAATGCGGAACATGTTGCCATTGACCACAACCGTGTAACTGCCGCCCAGCGATTGCGTGATGTGCGCGGTCTCGCCCTTTTGGAGCGTGACCTTCGTGCCGATGGGAACTACCGAGGCTTCCACGTCGCGCATCAAAGTTGTTGCTTCATTCGGATTCATAAAACGAAATTCAATTTAACTGCTTAACATCATCGCCGCAATCGCGGGTGAAATCAATTCAGGATTACCAGCATCATTTAATTGTTGAGATTGTGGCCAAACACGTTCCCATTCCAGAACGCGCTGGATGGCGCTGCCAGCGCAAAACATTATGCGCCATAGAGAATCTGCCCGACATCGTTTCCAATCGGGAAAGTTCACCAAGGTGCCTTTCCTGCGGCTCCTTCGACCATAAAGAACTGCCTTTGTCTATTTATCCAAAGGGAAAACGCACCACCCTTCCGATACAGCATCCTGGCTGCGGAGGCAATTTCATCATTGACGACCGGTGTCCAATCATGGCCGATATCCGGAATCCTGACCGATACTACTATACCCCGGAGGGAATTTTCTTGAGGTCGGTTTAACCCTTCTAACGCCAGCACACAGTCTTTTGAAACTGAAAAATGATATTCCCGTCCCAATTGCTTTCACCCCAAAAACCGCAGCCCATGGATGTTTTTGGCATATCAACCCTGTTTTGCTGAACGGAAAGCAATGAATTTCAAATCACTGTCCCGTGCGGGATGATGGCGGATTTGGGAATGACGACGATGCCATCGCGGATGTAATAAAGTTCGTGATCCACCGTTTCGGGCTTGCCGGCGGGTGAAATAGTCACGTTGTTCCCGATGCGCGCATTTTTGTCTATGATGGCATTCTCGATCTTGCAGTTGGCGCCGATGCCCATGCGCGGTTTGCCTTCGCGTTCGTGCCGTTCCACTGATTCGTGCGATTCGTAAAAGTCGTTGCCGAGAATGACGACGTGGTTCAATTGCGTGCCGGTTTCGACGATGGTGCGCAAACCGACGATGGTATGGGTGATGCGGGCGTGGTTGATGATGCAGCCGTCGGAGATGACGGCGTGGTCAATCTGCGCGCCGTTGATTTTGGAGCCGGGCAGGAAACGCGGGCGGCTAAAGACAGGCGCGTTCATGTCGAAGAAATTGAAGCGCGGCAGTTCGGAGACGAGATCGAGGTTCGCCTCGAAAAAGGAGCGGATTGTTCCGATATCCTCCCAGTAGCCCTGAAAGACGTAGGAGAAAACGCGGCGGTGCTGGATGGATTGCGGGATGACGTGCTTGCCGAAGTCGGACAGATCGTTGTCGAGCAATTCACAGATGAGTTTGCGGTTGAAAATATAGATGCCCATCGAGGCGAGAAATGCTTCGCCGCCATTTTCAATTTCAAGTTTCGACTGCAAGCCGGGCTGGAGCCTCAAGGAATCCAGCACGGCGTCGTCGGTGGGTTTTTCAACGAAGCGCGTGATGCTGCGGTCCTCGGCGATTTGCATGATGCCGAGGGATCGTGCCGCGTGCCGCCCGACGGGAATGGTCGCGACGGTGATATCCGCGCCAGTCTCAGTATGCTGCGCGACGATGGGGCGGAAATCCATCCGATATAACTGGTCGCCGCTTAAAATCACGAGGTATTCAAAGTCGTGGCTCAAGAAATGGACAAGGTTTTTGCGGACGGCGTCCGCGGTGCCTTCATACCACGATGTGTTGGTGAGGGTCTGTTGCGCCGCGAGGATTTCCACGAAGCCCGTGGTGAACTGGTCGAACTTATACGTCCGCGAAATATGGCTGTGCAGCGACGCGGAATTGAACATGGTGAGGATATAGACGCGCCGGAAGCCGGAATTGATGCAATTGGAGATGGGGATGTCCACGAGGCGGTATTTGCCAGCGAGCGGGACGGCGGGCTTGGCGCGGTCCTTGGTGAGCGGGAAGAGCCGCGTGCCCTTGCCTCCGCCCATGATGACGCACAGGACGTTGCTGGTGTTGAGTGATTGGCGGCTGATTTGTGCCATAAAATCTTGCTGATGTGTATCAGAATAATAACGCCGCACCAGCCTTTCGGCAAGCAACGGATTTGTGAATTGATCCGGTTCGGAAAATCAGTAGCGTTGCCGGCGACCCTACGCTTTAAAATCCGTGTTCATCTGTGATTATCCGTGGTTAAAATTTTCAGCGAGCAAATTGCCTTTTCTCGGGTGAACACATCCGGCAAACTTTGCCAGTTCATGTCCGAAGAAAAAGTTGAAGCCATTCCGACGATTGACCATAAACCGCACGCGACGTTTTTTCGCCAGAGCGGCTGGTTGATGATTGCGACGGTCGGCGGCGGCGTCCTGATGTGGGCGGTGCATCTGCTCAACAAAAAAATCCCAGATCCCGAATACAGCGTGTTCGGCGTTCTGCTGGCGGTGGCGATGTTTGTGCCGAACATGCCGCTGCAAATGGTGTTCGCCCAGCAGACGGCGAAGGCGCTGGCGACAGGTCGTGAGCGTGAGTTGGCAGGCATGATCCGACTCGCGTGGATCGGGACTTTTGTTTTGTGGCTGGCCGCGGTCGGCGCCGCATTGTTCTGGCAGACCGACATTTTGACGCGCTGGCAGATTAAAAATCCCGCCGGGCTGTGGCTGGTGCTGCCGACAATCTTGTTTTCACTGTGGCTGCCGATGTTTTCGGGCGTGATGCAAGGACAGCAGAATTTTTTCTGGCTGGGTTGGCAGAACATCATCAATGCCATCGGTCGGGTTGGCATCGCGACCGTCGCGGTGCTGGTGTTCGGCGGCTACGCGGCGGGGATGTTCACGGGCGTCTGCCTAGGACTCGGTGTCGCGGCGGGGATTTGCATCTGGCAGTCGCGCGGGTTGTGGGCGCTGCGCGCGCAGCCGTTTGACTGGCGCAGCTTGCTGGCGCAAATCGTGCCGCTGATGCTGGGATTCGCGGTAATCCAGTTTTTTCTCACGGCGGACACGATGTTCGCGCAGGCTAATTTTCCCGCGGGCCAGACGGCGTTTTACGTGGGCGCGGGAACGCTGTCACGGGCGCTGATGTGGGTCGTGGTGCCGTTGGCAACGGTCATGTTTCCGAAAATCGTCCACAGCGAGGCGCGTTCGGAAAAGAGCAACCTGCTGCGACTGGTGCTGCTCGGCACGGTGCTCTTGGCGATTGGTGGCGCAACGGGGTTGACCGTGCTGGGACCATGGATCGTGAAACTGATTTACAAAGGCTCCTACGTTGCGGTTGCGTCGTCGGTGCTGCCGTGGTATGCGTGGGCGATGGTGCCGCTGACACTGGCGAACGTGCTGGTGAACGATTTGATGGCGCGTTCACAATTCCGCATCGTGCCGGCGCTGGTGGCGCTGGCTGTCATTTACGGCGCGGCATTGGCGGTAGTCGGACACCGCGCGGGAACCCTGCTGGACGCGGAGGCCGGGTTTCGTCTGATGATTCAGACGCTCGGCGCTTTCAATCTGCTGCTGCTGGGTGTCTGCGCGCTATTCACGCTTAAAGGTCCAAAGTCCAAAGTCTAGGGTCCAAAGTCGCAGGCTTACTCGTCTTTGGACTTTGGACTTTGGACCTGCGATCCTGAAAGCGGCTGCGGCGCGCGGAGCTTTTTGTAAATCCAGCCTTCAAGCGGGCGCAACGGGCGCAGCCATTTGTAGAACGGCGAGTAAATCAGCCGGATGCGCACGACGGACAGGAACATCGTGAACGACGAGCGCGCTAGCACCACCTTCGAGCCTGCCTTGTCGGTCCACTCGGTCGGCACTTCGCGGATGCGGAAGCCCGCGCGCTTGATGGCGACCAGCAGGTTGATGTCGAACGCCATGTCGGCGATGCGCAGGAAGGGATGAATTTTCTCTACGACTTCGCGTTTCATCACCTTCGCGCCGCATTGCGTGTCGTGGATGTTCAGCCAGAACAAAAGCTGCACGATCAGATGAAACGCGCGGCTGGCGAACCGGCGGCTGCCGGCCTGCGCCTGATGAATGACCGAATCCGGCAGCCAGCGCGAACCGACCACGCAATCCGCCCCGGCGATGTGCTCGACCAATTCCAGAAAAGCGTGCGGCGGGGTCGCGCCGTCGGCGTCCACATAGCCGATCAATTCCCCCTGTGACGCGAGTTTGAGA
>Ga0181520_10003271_pt1 | contig 28710 bp, 32 predicted proteins | sample PEATcosm2014_Bin_29_FD_132451 | JGI IMG/M metagenome (GOLD analysis project Ga0181520, IMG submission 132451) | Peatland microbial communities from MTU Mesocosm Facility, Houghton, MI, USA - PEATcosm2014_Bin02_30_metaG | ecosystem: Environmental > Terrestrial > Soil > Wetlands > Peat | place...
CGATGAGGGATTTTCTTGCCGTCATCGGCTCGAACCGCCACCTTGCCTCGGGAACGCTCGTTGTGGATTTCAAAAAACCCTTTTCGTATCTGGCTGAAACGCAGGAGAGGACGCGAAGCGCCCAAAATATTTTTGAGAGAGATGAACTTTGGTGGACCGGAGGGGAGTCGGACCCCTGACCTCCTCATTGCAAATGAGGCGTTCTACCACTGAACTACCGGCCCGAGCAAAAAACAAATCTATTGTAGCTTGGGTATCGGAAAATAGGAAGTCACCTCATTGGCTCATGCTACCGAATGAGCCAATGAGGAAACCTTTACAAAGACGAGAAACGGCGGTAGGATGAAGCTCATGAAAAAAGACATTCATCCGACCTATTTCTCCGAAGCGAACGTGATATGCGCGTGCGGCAATTCGTTTGTCGTGGGTGCCACAAAACCCGAGATCCGCGTTGAGATCTGCGCGAAGTGCCATCCGTTCTACACGGGAGAGGAGAAATTGCTCGACGTCGCGGGACGCGTTGAGAAGTTCAAGGCGCGCCGCGAGAAAGCGTCCGCGGCTCCAAAAAAGGAAAAGAAAGCTCGCGTCAAGAAAGAAAAATAGAAAACGCGTTTCACAAAATTGATTCAGGATTTAGGAATCAAGATTCAGGACGAAATCACTCCTGATGCTTGAATCCTGGTTCCTGAGTCTTTTTTTGTCGGTCCTTTCTGGTATAATAGAAGCGTGAATCTACCCATCTCTTCCGATCAGCTGAAAACGATCCTTGTTGCTGAAGGGCTCATAACGCCGGACTCGTTCGATCGTCTCTTTGAGGACGCAGATAGAAAAGGACAAAGTATCATTGATGTTCTCGTTACCAACCATATCGCGGAAGCGGGGTACTTGAACGACGTGATCGCGAAAGCGCTCGGTGTTCCGAGAATCAAGCTTGCGGCGAGCACCATTGACAAGGATGTCCTGAAATTGCTCCCCGAAGCGATCGCCCGCGACCGGCAGGCGGTGATTTTCCACCACGAGGAAGACGGCACGTATGATGTCGCGATGGTGAATCCGTCGGACCTCGAGACCATTGAATTCCTTACGACACGGCTTCATGAACGGGTAAAACCGTTCCTCGCCACGGAGGATGACTTGAAACAGGGTTTTTCGGTCTACGGCTACGAAGTAGAACAGGATTTTAAGAAGATCATCGAGGATAACATCCGAACTGCCGTCGCAAATCAGTCAGGGAGCATGGCGGATGTCGCATCCCAGCTTCCCGTCGTCGGCATTGTCGACAATATCCTCTCGTATGCGATGGCGTCGCGTGCGTCGGACATCCATATCGAAATTCTGGAGGACGCAACATTCATCCGCTACCGCATCGACGGCATTTTGTATGAGATGATGTCGATGACCAAAGCGATCCATCCGGCGATCGTCGCGCGCCTCAAGCTTCTTTCGGGACTCAAGATCGACGAACACTATGCGCCGCAGGATGGGCGGTTCCGCTACAAAGTCGGCAACGAGACCATCGACGTCCGCGTTTCCGTCATTCCCACGTTCTACGGCGAAAAGGTGGAAATGCGTCTTCTGGAATCGTCACAGAAGCCGCTTTCTCTCGAAGAGCTCGGCATGTCGCCGGACGCGGTGAAGTTGGTTGCGGAAGGTTTGAAAAAAGCCTATGGCATGATCCTGTCCTGCGGTCCGACCGGTTCCGGAAAATCGACGACCCTGTACGCCCTGATGAATATCTTGAACAAGCCGCAGGTCAACGTCACGACCATCGAGGATCCGATCGAGTACAACATGCGCTATGTGAACCAGACGCAGATCAATCCGCAGGCCGGCATCACGTTCGCTTCAGGCCTTCGGTCGCTCCTGCGGCAGGACCCGAACATCATCATGGTCGGCGAAATTCGCGATGCGGAAACCGCCGACATCGCGGTGCAGGCAGCCCTCACGGGACACCTCATTCTTTCGTCACTGCATACGAACGACGCTCCGACCGCCATCCCGCGCTTTTTCGATTTAAATGTTCCGCCGTATCTGGTCGCCTCTGTTTTAGATCTTATCATCGCCCAGCGGTTGGTCAGAAAGATCTGCCCTTCATGCATTTATTCGTACGACGCCGATGCAAGTCTTGCGTCCATCATCCAAACCCAGCGGCAGGAACTTGGGATCCCCGACGAGGATACCGTTTCCGTTCCGAAGACGCTCTATCGCGGCAAAGGGTGCGCGGTGTGCGGCATGACAGGCTACATCGGGCGGGCGGGCATTTTCGAGATTATCGAAGTCACCGACAGCATCAAAAGGACGATCGACAGCGCTCATTTTAATATTGACGCATTGCGCGCCGAGGCGCGCCGAGGCGGCATGATGACCATGTTCGAGGACGGGCTTCGGAAGGTCGAACTCGCGGAAACGACGATCGAGGAAGTTCTTCGTGTCATACGAGAGTAATGAGGTATAATGTTAGAGCGTCGCGGTGTTGCGAATAAGAATATTTTTTGAGAACATTGCATCATTCAAACACTAGAACGCTCGTTTATCAAAAATCATGCTATATCATTATCGCGCGGCTGATGTGGAGGGCAATGTTCTTGAGGGTGACGTAGACTCAGAGAGTCTGCAGGAGGCGCTCCAACTCCTTTCGCAGAAGAATTTGCGCCCGCTTTCCCTGAAGCCGGTCAAGACTGACAAAGGGGGGCTCGGAGGATTGTTCGGTGGCCACATCAATGTAGCGGATAAAGTTCTCCTTACGAAATATCTTGCCTTGATGCTTCGCGTAGGCACCGATCTCTTGTCGGCGATCAATATCCTTATTGCCGACGCCGATAAGCCGGCGTTGAAGAATTTTCTCCTTGAGGTGCGCGAACATCTGACGCGCGGCGAGCCGTTCTATAAAACCTTTGCACAATATCCCGACATTTTCTCTCCGACGTTCATCAGTCTCGTGAAGGCGGCCGAGACGTCCGGCAATTTACAGAAGACCTTCGAGGATCTCAGCGTTTCACTTTCTTCGGAATCCGATCTTCGCAATAAGATCCGCGCCGCCCTGATCTATCCGCTCATCCTGCTCTGCATGGCGCTCGCGATCATGATATTTCTTTTCACCTTCGCCCTGCCGAAGGTCGCCTCAGTTTTTGCGGAAGGCGGTATCACGCCGCCGCTGTTCTCGCAAATAGTGTTCTCTGTGGGGCTTTTTGTGGGCGGCAATATTATCGTCATCCTCATCGTTCTTTTTATTGCGATCGTCGGCCTCTATTTTTTCATCCGGAAGACGGAAACCGGAAAGCGGGCAGTTGATGCGGTCTTGACCCACACGCCGGGCATCAAGAACATCTATCGCGATATGTCCGTCCAGCAGATGGCGTCAACGATGAGCTCGCTCATGAAAGCGGGACTTCCCATCGTGCAGACCATTACGATTGCCGCCGATACGGTTCCTCTCAGGGAGTTTCGGTATGCCTTGCTTCGAATCGCGAATGAGGGACTATCAAAGGGGTTGACCATCGGCGAGGCATTCCGCCGGGAGACGGTCCTGCCGCAGTCCGTGACGAGCCTGATCGCGATTTCCGAAAAGGCGGGTCATATTGAGGAAGTGCTTGGCACTCTCAGCGATTTTTATTCATCGAACATTGATTCGAGCATTAAGACGGCGGTTGCACTCATCGAACCTATCATGCTGCTCATGATGGGCGCGATCGTCGGCATTATCGCACTTTCTATCATCGTTCCGATCTATCAGATGACCTCGTCGGTATCTTAAAATTTTAGAAGCATGAGAAAAGGATTCACGCTGGTTGAGTTGTTGACGGTCGTCGCCATCATGATGGTGCTTGGTCTGATCGGAGTTTTATCCCTCACGAGCAAGAAAAATTCCACAGACCTTTCGACCACGGTTTCTGAGGCGGCGGCGCTGCTTCGCGAGGCGGAAAGCCGGTCGACGACGGAGGCGCAAGGAGTAGTATGGGGTGTCCATTTTGCCAATGTAACCAACACCGCTCCTTTTTACGCTCTCTTCTCCTCGGCCTATGCTCCGACGGCGACGATCAGCTATTATCGCCTTCCGTCGGATATCGCCTATGCCACCGCCACCCTTCCGGTCGGCAGTACGACGAATATCATATTTAACCAGGTTTCTGGCCTGCCCGTCGCGGCGGTTCAGATCGGGTTTGTGAGCCTCTCGCAGAAAAGCCTGCCGTCCAGCACGATTTCCGTTACCACCTCCGGCGCAGTGACCTATTAACTGTTTGGAGTTCGACTCTGCACCGTCAGAAGCCTGGGAAGAAATCAGTTTTGATCTGCTGGCGGGGGATGCCCATTCTGCGGAGTGTGGCTTCTATAGCGGAGACCATCGCATGCGTGCCGGAAATATAGAAAATCCGGTCGCGATAGTCGGGGATTTCGCGGCGGATAAGCGCACCGTCGATATGTCCGACATGATAATTTACGGGTGCTTGTCCGCCGGAGCCTTGGTGGAGGCGGAGTGCCTCGCCCGCACCCGTCACGGCGTAAACGGTTTTGAGTCCGATGGTTTGGGCCGCTTCGTCCCATGCATCGCGATAGGCGATCTCGTCGATGGTGCGATTTGAGTAAAGGAGCACAATAGATCTTTTTTCGCCGCGATCTGAAAGATATTTCACCATACTGCGGAACGGCGTGATGCCGATACCTCCGGCAATGAAGACAAGTTTTTCTCGGGGGTCGCGCGGCAGCGTGAAATCACCGGCAAGCTGTCCGGCCATGATCGTATCGCCTGGCGTCATGGCAAGCATTCTCTTTTTAAAACTGCTTGGCTTGTCATAAAACTTGACGCCGAGGCGCAGGTTTTGCTCTGTGGGCGACGATGCGATTGTGAAGTAACGCCGGTTGCCACGATTGTCGGCACGGTTGTTTCCCTGACCCAACGTCCATTCAAGATACTGCCCCGGCTGGAACGCGAGAGCAGGCTTTCTGAAGATGAAATCATACATTCCCGTACCGACCTCCTCGACCTGTTTTAATTTCAGAACGTATTTCGATTTCGGGCTTAAGAAGTACGACAGGACATTGCCGGCAAGAAGTGCGAGCTCGGGCGTCGAGTAGAGGGAACCAATATGAACCCACGGAGCAAAGAGAACGCCGACGAAAATGCCATAAGCGATGCGCCGGCTGCGGGTCGGCGGCGTGGTTAAGGGTTCCGTGAGCATCACAAAAGCAAAGAAGAACAGGGGAGCGTGCAAAATCGCTTTTTCGAGCGTCGTCAACGGATTTTCTCCGGGAGTTCCCAGGATGATCGCGATGATCGCCGCCGCAAAAAAGGCGATCATAAGATCGCCGCGTTTTATTTTCCTGACGATGAGCAGTCCGCCCACGACCACGAATCCCAGCATCGGAAGATTCCCGCCGATCCACCAGGTTGCGGATTGGTTAATAGTGAGTGCCGTGAGAGCGACTGCGAAAGCCGCCGGATTGAAAAAGTGCTTCTTGTTTGCCGCAAGAATATATTTCGATGCGGTTGCCCAGATCGCGGCCCAGATGAGGAACGAAATTCCCATGAAATCCCGAGGGAGGACCGGCGTGATGATAAGAGCAAGGATCAGTGCTGTGATATAGGTCGATTCAATGTTGGTTTGTGCCTTGAAAACATGTGCAAAAATTTTGTTCGTGATCCAGGAGACGAGAACGAGTACGGCGATCGAAAAGAGCAAAGCAAGGGGGCTATAAGGCAGGATGCCAAGCGCGCCAAAGACCATGGCAACGAGCGCGAGCGCCGCGAGAACATGGAGCACCAGATGGTACATGGTTATCTTATTCAGAAAGTTATCGATGAATTTCATGCTATTGCTAATAGTTTGTCTTTCCCGTCATTCAGAGCTTTTCGAGGAATCCTTTCTTTTTTTTGAAGAAAAGATCTTTCGTTTTCCTCAGGATGACTTTGCCGATTACGGAGTTAGATTCTTCGCGTTGCCCAGAATGACCGTTACGTTATTTTATCGTAAATTTTAAAAATCCGCTCGTCATGGTCGCCACGCCGTTTTTATCTATCATGTATCCCTCAAGTCTCGGAGTTTTTTCAATAAATTGGATTCCCTTTTCTCCCATCGCGAAAGCGCCGGTCGCGAATCGGTCCGCTTCACAAACATCGGGGCCAACGACCGTCAGGCTCACGATATTATGTTCCGTCCGTCCCGTATGCGGGTCATAGATGTGATCGCCACGGATGTAGGTTCCGGAGGTGGCGATGCCCTGATCGGTTATGAAAAGCGTTCTTACAATCTCGTCCTGCTTGAACGGATTTTTAATGCCGATGCTCCATTTCCCGCCGTGGCCATTCAGGCCGCCCGCCTCAATATCGCCGCCCGCATCAATATAAAAATTTCGGAATCCGGCTTTCCGTAACGTATCAGAGGCATTTTTTATTGCCCAGCCTTTTACGACACCGACCGGATTGAATTTTCCGTCCGGGGTCATGAGATTAAAATAGCCCTCGGTTTCCTCTTTTGTTTTTTCCGCAAGCGCGGCAATTTCTTTCATGTCGTGGCTCCAGTCTCTCTGCGGGACTCCGCGATCGACGGCACTGGTCTCACTCGTTTTCTTGAATGGACTGAAGCGTCCATCGATAGCCTGAAAATAATCGAAGATGCGGATGAGATCGCTTTGCTTCGCTTCAGAGTCCACGATAGCGACGGTGATCGGCATTCCCATCAGGATGCGGGTTTCTTGAAGCATGATGATTATTCTGTCATTCTGAGCTTCGCGAAGAATCCTGTCTTAGTTTTTTACGGAAAGGATGCTTCGCTACGCTCAGCATGACTCCGCCCGGGCGGGGTCAGCTTTTTGCTTTTGCGAGCGCGGAGGTGAGCGACGCCTGGAATCCTTGGCTCGTCTGCGTCGCGCCGGAAACGATATCCACCTGCGCGCTCTGCGACGAGATCGCTTCCTGAACGAGCTTGGGGAGCGCGGCATTGTTGATGCGCGCCGAAGTCGTGCGATCTTTCGGATAATCGAGAACTTTCACGTCCGTCAGTTTGCCGCCGCTTACGACCGCCTGGACTTGGACATTACCGAAGTAAGCGTTGACCGAGCCGCCGTCATAGGAGCCGTCGCGATAGAGCCCTGTGGCCACGGGAGTTGAAGGCGACGAAGTGATCGGCGATGGAATGGGGGCGGAACCCGACACAGGTGAACCCGAGGGGACTGTTGCTGCGACGGATCCTGCCGGGTTACCGGCATTGCCGCCCGGTTGTGAATTTTCCGGCGAATTTAAGACGACCGAGATCGAACTCTGGTTTTCGAGCATCACATAGAAGGCGAACGCAATAATGAGAAAGAAAGAGAGGAAGTATTTTTTCATGGAAATATTGTAGCATATCCAAACTGGGTTCAAAAATAATGATTCAGGATTTAGGAATAGTTTTTCTTGAATCCAGATTCCTGAACCTTAAATCAACTTATATCTTTTCTTGCATTTCATATGCGGTCAGTATCATAATGAGATTATGAAACGATACGGCATGGTTATATTACTGTTTTCGCTGGTCTTTTTGGTGCCTCCGTTTATGGCCCACGCCGCGACGCCTGCGGCCGTCGCCACAACCGCTGTAATGGCAAAATCCCAGCCGCTCAAATACGGCGTTTGGCTGCCGTTTTGGAACGCGCAAGATGGCGCGCAGGACGTTTCCGTGAATCTTAATAAATTGAACGAGGTAAGCCCCTTTTCCTATGAGATTGGCACGGGGGGAAAGATCATCGATGATGCGAATATTAACGACGGCAGCTGGAGCGGATGGTTCTCGGCGGCGCGCGAACTTGGAGTAAAGATCATTCCAACAATAGCGTGGTTCGATGGCAATACAATGTATAGCCTGCTTTCGAATGCAAAGGCGCGCCAGGCGCACGAGGATGCGATAACGGCGCTCGCGAAAACGCAGAACTTCGACGGCATCGATATTGACTATGAAAATAAACTGACGAAGGCCAAGCCATATTTTTCCTTGTTCATCGAAGGATTGGCGACTCGCCTGCACGCGGCAAAAAAGACGCTGACCTGTACGATTGAGCCGCGGTCGCCCGCCACGGATATTTGGGCAACGCCGCCGAATCCTCTTCCGTATTCCGATGATTACACCGTGCTCAATAAATATTGCGACGAGATCCGTGTGATGGCGTACGATCAGGGGACCGTCGACCTGACGCTTGACGCAGAAAAAGGCAGCAGTACGCTCTACGCTCCGGTCGCCGATCCCGACTGGGTTGCGCGGGTGCTGAAAAATATGTTGACCTCCATCAATCCGAAGAAGGTCATGCTTGGCATCCCGACCTACGGATATGAGTACCAGGTTTCCTGGTCGGGCGGCGTGACGACGTACCAGCAGGTGCGAAGCTTCACATTCCAGGAGGCAATGGACCGCGCCGATCTCGTGGGCGTTGCGCCGGTTCGGGACAACGCAGGCGAGCTGAGCTATACCTACGAGACGTCGACCTATGTGTCGGCGATACCGGCGATCTTTACTTCGTATGTTTCCTCGACAAAGCCGCAGATTTTTTCAGTGTCTTCAACGCCGCTTCCCGGGAATGCCACAAATACCATGTTCGTTTCGTTCAGCGACGCTCAGTCGGCCCTCGACAAAATCGATCTTGCTAAGAAATACGGGCTTCGCGGTGTGATGTTCTTCAAGGCGGACGGCCAGCTTGATCCGGGGATCTGGGACGATTTGCAATAGATTCGAGGTCGAACCTCGCTGCGAGGTTCGACCTCGGCGTCCCTCATTGTCATCCCGGCCTCCGCCGGGATGACAAGTGGTTTTACTATCCCTATTCCTCATCCGCTGACCCCGCCTTTGATGGGAAGCTGAACGTCTTATAGTCATGCTGAGCTTCGCGAAGTATCCTTTCTTTTGAGATGAGGAAAGGATTCTTCGTCTCGCCAATGGCGGGACTCAAAATGGCGCCAGCCCGCTACGGCGGCTGGCGTCAGTTTTCCACAGGCTTGTTCCCTTGCTTTTTCTCTTATGGTATACTTCTTCTATAAATAAAAGGTCGCTATGTTTTTGTGCATAGAGTAATAATTAATTATGAAAAAAACCAAGAAAAAAGGAGCGAAGAAGGGATTTACGCTTATTGAATTGCTGATCGTGATCGCAATCATTGCGATTCTCTCGATCGTAGTTGTTCTTACGCTGAATCCCGCAGAAATGCTCCGCCGGTCGCGCGATTCGAACCGTGTTTCAGACCTCGGGATCATCAAGACCTCGATCAGCCTTTACCTTGCCGATGTTTCGTCGACGAGCATGGGAACCGCAGGTACTTGCTATATGCAGTATTCTGGTGCAACGGCTCCGTCGGGAAGTTTTTATGAATTTCCTTCGAGTACGACCATTGCCGCAGGCACGACGACGGCATACACCTTTGCAACGAGCACGGGCGCCGTGTGCAGCCAGTGGTTCTCGAGCGCAACACTTACGACGTCGAGCGCCAGCCGTTCCGTCTCCGCAGCTACCGGTTGGATACCGATCAATCTTTCATTGATCAGCTCGGGTGCGCCGATCGGCCAGTGGCCGGCGGATCCCACGTACAGTGTTGGTGCGGCTTGCACAACCGCTGGAACCTGCAATGGAAGTGCGGCTCACTTCTATTCTTACATCCCAACAGCCACGAACAACGGATATAAGCTTGCGGCAAAATTGGAAAGCACGCTTTATTCGCAGGGCGGTACGAGTGACCTGGAATCGACCGATGGCGGAACCGACCAGGACCAGTACGAACAGGGAACGAATTTAACGCTTTAATAAGCGGACGGACGACAGTTCTTTTATTTGAAAACGCCCGGCAAGGGCGTTTTCAGTTGCGCTATTATCATTCCCGCGAGAACGGGAATCCGCCTTTTACTTGTCACAGAAAGACGGATCCCGGCCTCCGCAGGAATGACAATAAAAGTAATGAGAATGTCGCGGGTCATGTTATGATAGTCTCATGGAAGAATATGTGACCGATGCGATCGTTCTCAAGAAGGGGTCATCAGGGGAATGCGACGGCCGCTATACGCTTTTTTCGGAACGGTTCGGGAAGATTTTTGCCAAAGCAAAAAGCTCGCGCCTGATCACTTCGAAGCTTGCGGGGCATCTTGAGCCGGGGACCGTGGCGAAAGTTCGTTTCATCGACAAGGGTTCCGCGCAGATCGTGGATGCCCTGAAAGCATCCCGTATCGATGTTTCCCCGGGGGATCTTATCCTACTTCGCGACCTCTTGCCGGATTTACAAGCCGACCCCGAACTTTGGTCGCTTCTCATGAGTCGTCCCTTTTCATGGAACGACGTTCTCCGGACACTCGGATGGGACCCCCGGGGTGCGCTCTGTGCGCTCTGCCGCCGCAAGGCATTGTGGTTTTTTATCCCGCGCCAGGAATTTTTTTGTGATACCTGTGTTTCAAAAATGGGGAAAAATAAGATATCCTATATAAGGATTTAGATTCATGATTCATGAATCATGAATCCCTTCATTTCATGGAAGAATATAATCCGAACGCAATTTGGACCAGTAAAAAAAAGAAGGTCGAATATACACCTCCGGAACCTGCCTCTATGCCGGGGAACTCCGGCGAGGAACATACGGTTTCGGCGCCCGTGCGATCGACAGGCGGCTCCGGAAAGAAGACGGCGATCATTATTGTAGTCGCGGTTGCCCTTCTTGCTGCCGCGTGGGGCGTGTGGTCGTTCATGAGTGAGCCAGCTCCCGCACCGGCGGTCGGGCTTACCTTTGCCGCACCGAGCCAGGTTTCCGCGGGCGATCCGTTTGTTTTTTCCGTGCTATATATCAACAGTTCGACCGTGGCTCTGCGGAACGCGTCTCTTGCGATCACATTGCCGGAGGGGGTTTCTTTCGTTGGACAGCCTGAAAGCCAGCAAACCGAAACGATTTCTTTGGGCGACATAGCCGCGGGAGATTCCAGCAGCACTGGGATTAATCTTCTTGCTACGGCGGCGGCGGGGAATGTCATGCAAGTGAGCTCGACGATTTCCTATGCAACGGACGCATCGGGCGGCAAACTTTTTGAAACATCGAATACGGCCGGCTTCGCGATCTCGGCGCCGATCGTCGGGCTTGCGATCTCGGCGCCCGCGAACGTTTTCGCGGGCGAGGATTTTGTGACGGAGGTTTCTTATAGAAATACCGCAACTCATCCGATTAACGGAGTGAAGATTACCATGCAGTATCCGCAGGGCTTTACCTTTACGGAAGCGTCTCCCACGCCGGCATTTCCCGGCAACACAGCCTGGAATATCGGCTCGCTCGCAGCGGGTGCCGGTGGAACCATTACCATCACAGGAACCATGACCGGACAGAATACCGCACTCTATTCGCTGTCGGGGACGGCCGCAGAAAATGTTTCGGGGACGCTGTACGCCGTTGCGGCGAGTGCGGCGAATGTCGCGATCACGGTGTCGCCGCTCACGGTGGGGGCGGCCGTCAATAATGACCCGAACTACGTTGCGAAACTGGACGATGATCTGGACTATAAGATCACTTACGCAAACCTTTCAAGCACCACGTTCCAAAACGTCGCGATCACGGCGACCTTGTCCGGCGCGATGTTCGATCTCGCTTCCGTGCAGAGCGCCGCGTCATTTAACTCGCGTACCGAGACCCTCACGTGGTATCCGGCGAATACTCCCGCGCTCGCCTCGGTGGCGGCTGGTACGAACGGCTCAGTCGATTTGCGCGTCAAGACCAAGACCTCGTTCCCGATCTCGGTGGCGGCAGATAAAGACTTCACGCTGGGGATACATCTCAATGCGAGTTCTCCCACGGTTCCTGCGGGCACGGAGGCAAGTTCGACGTCAGTGTCGGCGGATATTGCGAATAAGGTTGGCGGTGTCATTGCGGTTGATGCCGTTGGATACCGCTATGAAACGGGAACCACTATCGTAAATACCGGTCCGTATCCGCCCGTGGTCAACCAGCCGACAATGTATACGATCCATTGGCGCGTGACGAACTATTCTACTGACGCAAGCGGCGTGACCGTCTCGGCATATCTGCAATCCGGCACGACATGCACTGGAAAGATTACGAGCACCATCTCCGCGGTACCGGTTTGCAATGCGGGAACCGGGGAGGTGACGTGGTCCATTCCATCGGTTTCTGCCGGCACGGGCGTTCTCGGTGCGCCAATCGAGGCCGTATTCCAGGTGGAAAATATGCCAGCCGTAAACCAGGTGGGACAGATCGTGACCCTGCTCGGAGAAACGTCGCTCGCGGCGACCGATGACTTTACGGGTGCAATCCTCAGCTCAACGGCAAACCCCGTCGATACCAATATCCCGCAGGATAGGAGTGCGACGGCAAATGATCGGACGGTACAGAAATAGAATGATGATCCATGACTCAAGAATGAAGAGGAAGTTATTCCCACATCATGAATCCTGATTCCTCAATCCTGTGCTTTATTGCAAATATCTTTTAATTAAGCTTTAATCTCATTTATGGCAGAGCAAAAAGACGTTCTCATGGAAAAAATCGTAAGTCTGTGCAAGCGCCGCGGTTTTGTATTTCCAGGATCGGAAATCTACGGGGGATTTGCCAACAGCTGGGACTATGGCCCGGTTGGCGTTGAGCTGAAAAATAACATCAAACAGCTGTGGTGGAATCGTTTCGTGCATCAGCGCGATGATATGGTCGGCATTGACGCCGCGCTCATTATGAATCCGAAAGTCTGGGAGGCAAGCGGACATCTTAAGGAATTTTCTGATCCGCTCGTAGAATGCACAGAATGCCATGAGAGATTCCGTTCCGATGATCCCGCATTATTATTTGCTCATGTTCAGGAGAAGCATCATAAATCTATACAAGGAGATCGAACAGGAACGGAGATTTCAGGAGTGGCATTTGGATTTACTCCGCCGAAGCAGTTTAACCTGATGTTCAAAACCTTCATTGGTCCGGCCGAAGAACAGACCAACATCGCTTATTTTCGCCCCGAAACGGCACAGGCGATGTTCGTAGATTTTAAAAATGTTTTGGATACCACGCGGAGAACTTTGCCGTTCGGTATTGGACAGATCGGAAAAGCGTTTCGCAACGAGATCACGCCGGGCAATTTCATTTTTCGGACGCGTGAGTTCGAGCAGATGGAAATAGAATATTTTATTCCAGTTCCTGCGAATGACGAAGATTGGAAAAAATATTTCGAACTGTGGCGCAAGGAAATGATTTCGTGGATGAAGGATGATCTTGGTATCAATATCGAACATGTCCATGAACTTGAAGTGCCGGACGGCGAGCGGGCTCATTATTCAAAACGTACGATCGATTTTGAATATGATTTTCCATTCGGCAAAAACGAGCTTTACGGATTGGCGTATCGCACCGATTTCGATTTAAAAAATCATTTTAAAGAAGCCCCCTACAGAGACGCAGAGACAGGGGAAGGATGTTGGCCTCATACGATAGAACCCACCTGGGGCGTCGATCGTTCGATACTCGCCGTACTCTCCGATTCGTATACGGAAGAAGAAGAACGCGTGTATTTAAAATTAAAACCGAAGCTTGCGCCGTATAAGGCCGCTGTTTTCCCGCTTTTGCGCAACAAGGAAGAACTGGTGAAAAAGGCGCGGGAAGTATATGAAAACCTGCACAAGAAATTCATGGTCGCATGGGACGATCGCGGCAATATCGGCAAACGTTACTATGCGCAGGATGAGATCGGCACGCCCTATTGCATCACGATCGATTTCGATACTTTGGAAAAAGGCGATGTGACTGTCCGTGATCGCGATACGGCAATGCAGGAAAGAATCAAAATCGAGGATCTGGAAAAGTTTATTGCGTCGAAATTGGAATGACGGCGTAACATTATGAAATTCGTTGTCACGGGCGGAAAACCTTTGAATGGTGAAATAACCTTAGCGGGCGCGAAAAATGCGGTTTCGAAAGTGATGGTGGCGTCCTTGCTTACGGATGAACCGTGCACGCTCAAGAATTTTCCGAAGATCGGCGAAGTGGATATCATCAAAGAGCTCTTGGAAACCATCGGCAGTAGGGTGGAAATTTTCGGATCGACCGCGAAGATCCATACGCCGAAAATAGAAAACAGCCGCGTGCTTCAGCTTACGCGGAAAAATCGCATTCCGATCCTGGCTCTGGGTCCGCTCCTGGCGCGTGCCGGCGAAGCGGAGGTGCCGGTTCTGGGAGGCGATCAGATCGGCGCGCGGCCGGTTGATATTCACCTTGAAGCGCTCGCAAAGCTTGGTGCCCGGCTGCAGATCACGAAGAACAGTTATCATGCGTTGGCGCCGGATGGTCTGCATGGGGCAAACATTGAACTTAGATTTCCAAGCGTGGGGGCTACCGAAAATGCGATTCTCGCGGCGGTTCTTGCGCGAGGGAAGACAGTCATCAAAAATGCCGCGTCGGAGCCGGAGATCATCGATCTTATCAAGATGCTTCAGAATATGGGTGCAATCATCGAACTTTCGCCACCGCGCACCGTGACGATCGAGGGCGTGAAAAAATTGCGCGGCGTGACGCATCGCATTCTGCCGGATCGGAACGAAGCAGTTTCGTTTGCCTGTCTCGCAATCGCAACGCACGGAAAAATTTTGGTTCGAGGAGCAATACAGGATCACCTTATCACTTTTTTGAATGTGGTGCGCCGCATGGGCGCGGAATATGAGGTGAGCGACGAGGGGATCACCTTCTGGCTTCCCAGCGAAAAGACGAAGCCGGTTTTTATTATGACCGACGTGCATCCGGGGTTCATGACGGACTGGCAGCAGCCGCTCGCGGTTTGCATGACGCAATCGAGCGGCGTGTCGTCCATTCATGAGACTATCTATGAGGATCGTTTTGGTTATGCGAATGATTTGAACGGGATGGGCGCAAAGATTCATGTGACGCCGGATTGTCCGGAAGATGAAAAATGCCGCTATGCGGGACGCGGGCTTTATCACTACGCGGTGATCGAAGGTTCAACCAAACTTCGTGCGGCAAATTTGAAAATGAGGGATCTGCGTTCCGGAATGCTCGATATTATCGCAGCGCTCGTCGCCGATGGAACGTCGGAGATCGAGGGTGTGGACGAGATCGACCGCGGCTACGAGCATATCGACGAACGCCTGCGGGCCTTGGGCGCCGACATCGAACGGGTGAGGTAAATTCAAAAGTATGAAAACCATTCTTTATATGGGTATTTCGGTAAATGGATATATTGCTAAGGTAGATGGCAATTCGGAATGGACTTCAGAGGAAGACTTGCGAGGCTTCTACGATAACAGTAAAAAGGCTGGGAATGTTATCATGGGTAAAAATACTTACCTCGCCGCTTCGAAAGCGGGTTACTTTCCTTTTCCTGACGCGTTGAATATCGTTGTCTCGCACGAGTCCATAGAAAATAAGTGGGGTGACAAAGTGCTTGTGACGGAAAAATCTCCGAAAGAGATTCTCGCGCTACTTGAGCGGCAGGGATTTACAACGGCATTTTTAGCCGGTGGAGGACTCCTCAATACGTCGTTTGCAAAAGAAGGCTTGATAGATGAAATCTATCTCGACATAGAGCCATTGGTCATCGGACAAGGGATACCCGTATTCTCGACGGCAGGTTTTGAGTTTGCACTAAAACTGCTTGAAACGACTAAACTGAATTCTCATACCGTACAGTTGCATTACTCGGTAATTAAATAATTTCTTAGCGAGAGACAGACTTTTAGAAAAATTTAATGTTCCTTGTTCTATGCTTACGGCATGGAAAAGGATTTTTTGAAATGGCATCGTAAAAAAGCGTGGATTGACCAACGGATTCCGCATTTATGGTATCGAGAGCGAGAAGTTTGGTGGTGCGCGGTAGGACTGAATGTCGGCGGAGAAGAAAATGGGAAAGGAGATAATTTCTTGCGGCCAATAGTTATTTTCAAAAAATTTAACAACGGAACATTTTGGGGAGTTCCCTTGATCACCAAAAAGAAAACCGGAGATTTTTACGTTCCTATTTTTCTTTCCGATGACAAGCTGCGTATTGCCATGCTTCCCCAGCTTCGCCTCATGGATGCAAGACGGTTAAAAAATAAAATGGGAACCATCACGAAGCGGAACCATGTCGACATACAAAAAACGATCACGAACCTTTTCGGCGCGCAATCGTTTTTTCTGGCCTTGCCAGCCTACCGGTTAGGCATCCGCGGGCAAGGCACGAGCCCAGAGGCATAAAGGGTCAAAGACCCTGTTTTTAGAATATCAGCCGCGCTTGCGAAGTCAAATAAGATTTAATGATTTTTTAATCTCTTTGCCCGTGGACTCGATGGGATTTGAACCCATTTCTCTGCTTCTCAAGGGCAGTATTCTTTCCAGATGAACTACGAGCCCATCCACGGGCATCGTTAATGTAACAAGCTAATCATTAAATAAATCTAAAATATAAATAGCTCCGCCATGGCGGAGCTATTTATACGAGAAGCAGAGATTTTTGCCCGCAGTTATACGGACCTCGCCCTTGACGTCATGATAATATTTGCCGACACGAAGTCAAATAAGATTTAATGATTTTTTAATAAACGAAACAACGGTGTCTTTTTCCAATATTTATAATGGATGGCGCTTTCCTTTTTTATCTCCGCTCCGATATTCGCGGGAGTCATTTTAGAAAAGCGCCCGAAATAATATTTCCAGATTTCTTTTTGGGGAGGATTGGTTAACAAAAATTTAACGTGGCGCCAGTGAACACTTTGGAGAAAAACCGCGATAATCGGATCGGGTTTTTCTTTATAATTTTTCAAGATAGAACGGATATAGCTTGTCATTTTTATTTCGCGTAGATAGCAATGTACCCAAAAAATCAATTGTTTTCTTTGTTGATCGTATAACCGGCCATTAGAAATCCTCAAGTATTCCTGTCGCAGTTCTGCTGGGCTGTCGATGTTAAACAAGAGAACATTCCGACCGTCGCCCCAAAGTTTTTTGATATTTTCCCAGATGCAAATATCGGAAAGCGCGTAAGGATATTTTTGTGCGGCGATTTTGAGGTTTCGTTTTATTCGCTCAACTTCTCTTAGTGGTTTCCGCACTAAGCTGTAGTCATTAAAAATAAGGGAAGGATTTCCTCGTTTCGCCGGAAGTTCGAAAAGTACGATATTCGGTCGGTATTTTGCCACGACGTCTGCCTGCCGCAGGTCGACCTCCTTCCCCTCCGTGCAATTCTCCTGAATAAATCTTGGCTTAAGGAATCTCATATCATGGCCAATTATTAGCTTTCCCTATTTGCGAACTTATTTAAATTAGCAAATAGGGAACTCTCGAGATATGCCATTTAATTTCTTCTTTCGAGCGCTGATCCTAGCGTTTCGTCATCGGCGAACTCGATCTCGCCGCCGGTCGGGAGGCCGCGGCCGAGGCGGCTCATTTTTTCGGTGAGCGGCCCGAGTTCTTTCATAAGGATAGCTGCCTGGAAATCGCCGAGCGAGCTTGGATTGAATGCAAAAATAATTTCGCGTGCCTTTCCGCTGACGCCGCTCGTAATATTTTTTTTCAAACTTTCAAGCCGTGATTTTTGTCCGTTTTCAAGAAGTCCGGTTTTCGGGATCGGGCCGGTAATGAAGTAGCGGCCGGTGAATTTTCTGGTGTTTTCAAGCGAGATAAGGTCGGTCTCTTTCTCCACGATCATGATGACGTTCTGGTTGCGGTTCGGATTGCCGCAGATATCGCAAAGATCGCCGGCATTTTGGTGCGGAAAGAAGCAATGCTTGCAGATTTTGAGCTTGCGGAGGTTATTGATATTCACCGCGAGTTTGTGGACGTCTTCCGTTTTTTGACCTACGAGATAGAACGCCAGGCGGATCGCCTGCCGTGGTCCGATGGAGGGTAGGTTTGACAGTTCATCGGCGACGTTCTGAATCGGTTCGGGAAGTTTCATCATAGGGTCATTTTACCACAAAAATTACGTTAATTGACTTAGTGTCTTTCGCCGTGCTAAAAAGTAGCTAGTAATCCAATCAATAATTTGAGAGGTTCGTATGAAAACCGAGAAAGACAAGGAAGAGGTTATAGCTTTCACTCCTCGCCTATGTATAGAGAGAAAATCTTATTGTTTTGCGGTACCGAATAAAGATCTTGCTGGGACACTTCAAGTCCTTTTCCAAAAGAGCCTGGAGATGGAAAATTTTCAAATACAGCCATCTGATGCCAAGTCTTTTATTGTAAGATGTACAATACCTGCGGATCGAAATCCAATAGATTATATCGAGAAAGCTGGGATTGGGGTCTGCCGGGCCTCATAACAATTCGGTGATTAGGTGCTCTGCGTTGTTTAATCAAAACGCAGGGCATTTTTTAATCTGGACACTGGCTTTCGCCGGTACGCAGGGGATGGATTATACTGTATCCATGATCCAGCGCGGCGTTGCTTCCTTCGGGCTCGATTACGGCCATTGTCCGCCATGGCTTTTTGCGCGCATGGTGAAACTGGGACGTGAGATGGTGGAAGTGCTCGTCGCGGAATACGGGCCGGATGAATTTATTCGCCGCATTGCCGATCCGGTTTGGTTCCAGTCTTTGGGTACGGTACTTGCGTTTGATTGGAATGCGTCAGGCCTTACGACCACCCTCACGGCGGCACTCAAAGAAGCGATTCGTGGGCAGGAAAAAGATCTTGGCATTTTCATCTGTGGCGGGAAGGGAAAAACGTCTCGCAAGACGCCAGATGAGATTCAAGAGTGGGGTGAACGACTTGCGTTGCCAGGCGAGCAGGCGAGCAATCTTGTCTATAATTCAAAGATGAGCGCGAAAGTAGATAGCGCGCTCGTGCAGGACGGGTTTCAACTTTATCACCATAGTTTTTTCTTTTCCCTTCGGCGGGGCCCAGGGCAGGCATTATCTAATAATGTCCAGAAAAAAGATTCCATCGGCGCGTGGGCGGTGGTCCAGCAGGGGATGAACGTGGAAAAAGGCGCGGCGCGGCGCTATCACTGGTTTTCGGAGGATATCAAAGATCTCATCAGCGAACCGCATTCCGGCATTTCGTCGCAAGCGGTTTTGAAAACGGTACTCGATATGACGTCGCACCGAAGCGAAAAATCGCGCGAGATTTCAACCGAACTCACGCAGTCCGGCTACGCGCCGCTTATGAAGGATATCAATCTGCTCAGAAAATATTCCCCGTCCTTGTCGCAGACGGCGAAGATTGAAGATGGCGCGGGGCACCAGCTTACGCTCATGAACCTTGAAACGCGCGAGTTCAAGAGCCATCCCGTGATCTATGACGATTTTTCGAAGAGCAAATATCTGGAAAAGGTGTTGGCGACCGTCGCCGACCAAAAACCAAAGACTTACGAGGAATTCGTTGCTATGAAAGGCGTGGGACCGAAAACCGTCCGTGCACTCGCGCTCGTGGGCGAGGTGATCTACGGCGCATCGCCGTCGTACGAGGATCCGGCGCGCTATAGTTTCGCGCACGGCGGCAAGGATGCGACGCCGTATCCGGTCGACCGCGAGACGTATGACCAGACGATCGCGATACTCGCCCGTGCAGTCCGCAAAACGAAGCTGTCGCCGGACGAGAAGGAAAAAGCAATCAGAAGACTTAGAAAATGAATCAGGATTTATGAATCATGATTTAGGAATAAATATGAAAGTATAGAATATGAGAAGTCATAAATCTAAAAACTCTTTTGATTTTTTGAGTAGTCCTCGTAAAAGCTTATGGGTGGTAGTGGTCTGTTGAAGAATGGTTTGGTAGTTGTCGTTACTCAAATAATCGATATCGTGGGCTAGTAATATCTGGTTTTTTAATTCGGTCAATGATCCATGAGCCAAATAATAGAATTGAATTTTTTCTTTGTATCCCCGCCTTCCGAATCCCTCGGCAATGTTGGAGGTTATGGAAATAGCAGCGCGTCGCATCTGGTCGGTTAGACAAAAAAGTTCTTCCCGGGGAAAACGTCTTGTTGTTTTGTAAACGAGTAAAACGAGCTTGTGTGCTTCTTGCCAGGCATAGAGATCGGTGAATTCTTGTATCTTTTTATGCATACTCATTTTGTATCAAAAAAAGATTAAATTCTTCTAAAAAAGTTTTTGCCATTATTTTATTCCACCTTAGGCGAATACCCTGCACTTTAGCGCAGGGATGAGCCAGGCCCGGAGTTCCGCTCTTGGCGGAACGGAGGGTGGAGAATCTCCCAAGACGCATCGTTGCAGGCGTATGCCTGCGCGTGCGGGTATTCGTAGGATACCCAGGGCTTTAGCCCAGGGAGATTCATTCCTTCCCTTGAATCATAAATCCTGATTCTTTAATCGATTTGTCTTCATTTGTGCTATAATTCTCCTATATGGATACGCTTCTGCATGCTGACATCTTCTTTTTTGTGACGACGATCGCAGTTGTTGTTTTTACGATCGCTCTCACGGTGCTCATCGTTTATCTTGTGCAACTGTGCCGGAGTTTGCGCAAGATCGCTGATGCCGTTGATGAAGAAGTTATCCTCGTGCGGCAGGATATGAACGATTTGAGGAATGGCATTCGGAAGCGAGGCGAACAGGCGAGCACGGCGATCAGCTGGATCGGGCAACTTTTTGGGGTTAATAACAAATCAAGGTCGAAAAAGAAGTCAAAAAAAGAATAAAACTATGGCAATAAAGAAAAAAGTGGCAGCAAAGCGGGTTCAGGCAATGAAGGTCGGTGCGGGTATCGCGGCGGGCATCGCAGGTGCCGTAGCTGGAGCCTATCTTTTGTACGCGAAGACGAAACCGCAGCAGAAGAAGGCGAAGGTGTGGGCTCTCATGGCGCGGAAAGAAGCAGCCGTTGAAGCAAAAAAGCTTACATCGATCGGCGAGAAAGAGTATCATCGGATCATCGAGAAAGCGATGAAACATTACGGCGCAATGGAGAAGGTTGGCGCGCCGGAAATCGCCTCAGCCATTCGCGATGCGAAGTCAGAATGGAAGCATATCCGGGCGGAAGCGAAAAAAGTCGCAAAGCCCGTTGCAAAAAAATCGGTGAAAAAAGCAAAGAAGAAAAAAGTTGTTCGCCGAAAGAAATAAATAAGACTATTTATCCGATAAAAAAATCGCTCAAGAAGAGCGATTTTTTTATCGGAGCGCTACTGATTGTATTGTGCCGCGAAGTTGGGAATATTCTCGCGCGCCCAGTTGATGACGCCAGTTTCCCAATGATTGAATTGCGGATCGGCGGCGGGATTTGCGGGCGCAGGGCCGGTCGGATCGCTTTTATCAATGTAATAGAGAATGGTGTGGATCTGATTGTTTGCCGTGTAGTCGCCCGCAAGTATGGGTTTTGTGGGGGGCGTGACCGTTGCGGGGGCGGGGAATGCATCCTCGGGATATTGCGCCAGGGCCTGGACCATGAATGCGTGCCAGATAGGCACCGCAGCGAGGATGCTGGAGCCGTTTTTCTGCATGGGCGTGTTGTCGTTATTGCCGGCCCAGACGCCGACAACGAGATCGGGGGTGTAACCCATCGACCAGGCGTCGCGGTAGTCGTTCGAGGTTCCGGTCTTCAAAGCCACATCGTAGCCGGGGAATTCGGTGAGATTTAAACTGTTTTGGAAAAGTCCGCTGCGGGCATTCGTGTCGGATAGAATATCATTTATCAAGCTGACGTTCTGCGGATCGGCAACTTGGGTGGTTTGATCGGCATATGACTCCAATATTTTGCCGTTTGCATCTTGAACCTGGAGCACCATCGTTTGGGCGTGTTTCACGCCATCAGTGGCAAGCGCGCTGTAAGCTTCGGTAAGGTCGATAAGATGCACGGCACCGCCGCCAAGGACGAGGGACAGGCCATAGGATTTGGGATTGTTGAGCGTGGTCACGCCGAAGCTGTTGATGGTCGAAATGGCATCGTCCAGGCCCACGAGATAAAGCATTTTCACGGCAGGGACATTTACTGATTGGGCGAGTGCTGTCCGGATCGACATCGGACCGGCGAAAGTCCCCTCAAAATCTTGCGGATGGAAGCAGGTTTTATCGGTGCTTGAAAAATTGGGGACGGCGGGACAGGATGGATCGGTGCTGAATTCGGTCGGCACATCGAAGAGTACCGTGTCTGGCGTGTAGCCTTTCTCGAATGCCGTGAGATAAACGAATGGTTTGAGGGAAGATCCAGGCTGGCGAAGCCCCTGGGTTGCGACGTCGAAATTTCCGTCGTTTGCAACATCAAAATAATCCCGGGAGCCGACGAGTGCGAGGATCTGGCCGGTCTTCGGATCTTCGGCAACGAGCGCTGCGTTATTGCCTTGATAGAGCTTTTGATTCTGCGCCGCGCCCTCGCTCACGGCCGTTTCCGCTTCCTGTTGGAGATTCCAATCAAGCGTGGTCACGACCCTCATGCTGGTGTTGTCGACAGTATCCTCGCCATATTTCTGCACGAGGTATTCCTGAACGGCCGTCACGAAGTGCGGCGCTTTGATGCCTCCGATCGATTCCGGCTGGAAAACTATCTTTTCGGCGATGGCGGAATTGAACTGCGCTTTCGTGATTTTTTTCGTGCTGTACATTTTCTGGAGCACCACTTTCTGCCGCGCAAGGAGATCGCTCACATGGCTTCCCCACGGGGAATAGTAGGTCGGCGCGTTCGGGATGGCGGCGAGAATGGCGCTTTGCGCAATATCCAGCTGCGATGCTGGTACTCCGAAGTATGCTTCGCTCGCGGTTTCGGCTCCGACGAGGGTCGGTCCATAGGAAACATCGTTCAAATAAAGTCCGAGGACTTGGTCCTTTGAGTAAAGCTGGCCAAGCCGGATGGCAAGGATCAATTCTTTCAGCTTGCGCGAAAAGGTCTGGTCAAGCGTGAGGAATGCGTTCCGCGCGACCTGCTGGGTGATCGTCGATCCGCCCTGCACGATGCTCGCGTGAGTGACGTCGACGTAAGCGGCGCGCAGGATGCTTTTCCAGCTGAATGCCGGTTCACTATAAAATTCCTGATCTTCGATCGCGACCGTCGCGTCTTTCAGGCTCTGCGGAAAATCTGAAAATGATGCCGTAGTTTGCTGAACCCCGATCTGGTAGAGGAGAACGGTGCCGGTGCGATCATAAAAACGGGTCGAAGCATGGCTGGTCGTCGTGGAAGTGTTGGCGATGGTTTCGAGAGACGGCAAGGTTGCTGCATAGTAAAGCGCAAGGACGAAAATGCCAATGAGACCCACGGCGCATGCAATACCAAAAATTTTAAGAAAGAGAATCAGCCGCCGCCGTCCTTTCGGCAGTTTTTTTTCCGAAACCGCATTATCTTGCCGCATGTTCACCATTATGGAACAAAAAAAGTTTCCGCGCAATCGCGGAAACTTTTTTTGTCGTCTACTAGTTATTCGCTGGCATTCTCTTCTTCTTCGTCGAGGTCATCACTGTTATCGTCGTCAGCATCCGCGTCCTCATCCTCGTCGTCGTCGAGATCTTCGTCATCCGGCGTAGTATCTACGCCGTCATCCGCATCCTCGTCACTCAATGCCCGGAAGGCGAGGTGCAGGTCGAGAAGTTCTTCTGTCGGCATACTTCGTTGTTAATATAAAAAACGACCTTTTATGCACATCAGTATACGGGCGCGCGCGAGGTTGTCAATGGCTACCCGATGGCGGTAGGGTTCCGGTTTTCCCTCCGCCGCCCTAGTGGAGACCGGATCCGCCCTTCCGAGTAAATTTGAGTTCATTCTTCAAGTCGATTATAATCAAGACCATGAAAATCAAAGTTTTTACGGCTGGAGGCACGATCGATAAGATTTATTCCGAGGAAAAAGGCACGCTGAATTTTTCGTTCGGGAAACAAGCGATACGGGTTATGGGAGAAGAAAAAGTTAAGCTGAATTTTGAGTACGACATTGAGAGACTTTTGGCGAAAGATAGTTTGGAAATGAATGAGGAGAATAGATTACTCATCAAAAAGGCTTGCGAGGGAGCTATAGCTGATAAGATTTTAATCACCCATGGAACGGATACTATGATTGATACGGCGAAAACGTTGAGCGATATTCATGATAAAGCGATTGTGCTGACGGGCGCTTCTCAGCCGTTCCGCTTCAAGGATTCTGACGCTGAGTTTAACATTGGCGTCGCGATCGGTGCTCTCAATATTTTAGAGAGAGGCGTATACGTTGCTATGAACGGCAGAATCTATGATTGGGACAAGTGTCAAAAAGGCGCAGACGGACGTTTCATTGAAAAATAGGCTGACAGAATATAACCGAGCAACATTCAATATCTGTCATTCACTGCCATAATGGCGCCAGCGAGGGCGTCGCTTGCGTCGTCGATGATCTTGAGATCCTGCTTGCCAAGGATGAGCCGCACCATCTTGAGAATCGCCTTTTTGTCGGCGAAACCATATCCCGCGATGCCGAGTTTGATCTCGTTCGGCGCGTACTCCTTGATGGGGAGCCCTGCCTCGTGGGCGGTGAGCATCAAGACGCCGCGCGCCTGGGCGACGGCCATCGCAGTCTTTTGGTTCTTTGCAAAATAGAGCTTTTCGATGCCCATCACGTCCGGTTTGTATTTTTTAATGACAGCTGCGATGCCTTTTTTTGTTTCCGCGAGCGCAATGGTGTCGTCCGAACTCTCGATTTTCAAAATGCCGGCCGCCACAAAATACAGCGCGTTATCTTTTTTCTTTGCGACGACGCCGTAACCGATGCGGCGACTGCCGGGATCAATGCCAAGTGCGATCATGGTGAGCGAGGGGGTGCGACTTTATGCGGTATTTTTTCTTATTTGTTAATTTAATTAAATTAACAAATAAGAAAAGAGTTATATTTTTTCATCTGCGGCCGGGAGCGATGCGGCGTTGGTATACACATTTTGCACGTTGTCGTTATCATGGAGGGCTTCGATAAGAGTAACGAGTTTTTCTGCGTCAGCTTCCGGAATGTTCTGTGGAAAGTTCGGTTGATAGCCGCCTGCCCCGAGCGGAGTCGAGGGGCTCCCTTTTTCAAATGCCCACTGGACGCTGCCGGATTCCGCCCATTTGCCGTTGTAGTCTTTTAATGTAGTTTTAATCTCCTGTACGGCGCGGTTTTTGTTATCGCTGACGGCCTCGATCAAGATCGCTATGCCGCCGGGACCGTACGCCTCGAAGAGCAGCTCCTCGAGATTATTTCCAGCTTCCGATGCTTTCTTGATCGCACGTTCGATATTGTCCTGCGGGACCGTCATTTCCTTCGCAGTCGCTATCGCGGTCCGGAGCCGGGGATTGAAATCAGGATTCGGTTCGGTTTTTGCGGCGGCGGAGATCAGCGCCAGCAGTTTTGAAAAAGTCTTGCCGCGCTTCTGATCGGTAATTTCCTTTTTATGTTTGATGCCCGCCCAATGAGAATGTCCTGACATAAAAATAGTAACTAGCGATTAGATATTGGCCACTAAGGTAATGCTTCTTCATTATATTATCCCCGCAGAAAGAAAAAGCAAAAGCGCATTAGTGTCTGATAGATTTATGATCCATCAGCCCGTTGCTCTCCTTGGAAAGAGCGCGAATTTATGCCAAGTTTTTTATTTTCTGAACTCATACCTTGCAGCATCCGCATTGTCTTCTCTGGGTTCTTTTGCATCTTTTTAAATTGGCCGAGAGTTGTCGCATCGACAAAATAAACCTGCACGCCACTTTCGAGCATCGCTTGCAGAGCGGAGCTATATTTTTCTGTTGCAGTTGGGGTTACCGCTTTCGCCGACGCCCACTCTGCTTTCATGCCTTTATTTTGGGTTTGTATAAAGCCTTCGTTGGGGAATCCGTAAATTATTCCTCCTTTATCTTCTTCTCGATACCGTTCTTCATCGCTGATCAAAATATAGTATACCCCATTGCAATTTCCCTTTGCGCTCCATGAATCATCGGGTCGCGGGCCGAGAAACATGGTCGCGAACGCTTTGTCCGGAGTTGCAAAAACCATAGGACCTTCGTTTCTATCCCTTATCCGTTCGTTCTTCGGCGATAGTTCATCCAGAAATTCAGAGGATGAACCGTGGTAGAGCATGTGCGATTCTTCTTTTTCCTCAAAAGAATTTTCCCTGCCCTCAATTTTTTCCATGGCAGTGCTTGAATTTTTTCGGTGTTCCATCTGGGTTTTTCGCTCCACACGGGCAGGGATCGTTGCGGCCCACGTTACCGAATTCGGAACTTTTTGCGCCCGCATTCGATACTATTGAAATCTTTGGTTGGTTTTGTAATGCGGTCCCCGTGCCATCCGCCAATTTAAAAATGTTTCCGAAAACCCAGGCGTTATAGTTTGCCCAGAAGCTTCTGAAAAGACGATGCGCTTCCTGCCGGTATTCGACGAGGGGATCGTGCTGGCCGTAGGCGCGGAGGCCGACGGATTGCGAGAGCGATTCGAGATCGTCGAGATTGTTCATCCAGAGCATATCGAGAATGCCAAGGAGCTGATTGCGGGCAAGGGGATTTAGGGCAACGTGGGTACTTTTTTCTTTGATCATTTCGTGGATATCAGGAGTCGAAAGTTTCCCCGTATTTTCAGGTTCTTCATGGCTTTGGACTTCGAACTTTGGATTTTGGACCGACAGTCCGGCTTCGGTAAGTGCCTTTTCGATGTCTTCTTCGGTCATTCCGTTTGCAATCATCGCGTCGAAATGTGCGAGCGCGGCGCCGCTTATGGCGGCAGAAATATCTTCTTTCGCGAGCATACCCAAAATATCTTGTCGCCGTTCATAAACAGCACTTCGCTGCTTATTAAGTACATCGTCATATTCGAGAAGATGTTTGCGGAAATCAAAGTTCGCGCCTTCCACCTTTTCCTGCGCCTGCATGACAGCTTTTGTCACAAAGGAAAATTGAATTGGCTCGTCGTCCGGTACATCAAAGCGGTCCATGAGGCTCTTGAGGCGCTCGCCGCCGAAAACGCGGAGAAGATCGTCGTCGGGCGAGAGGAAGAATTGCGTCGAGCCCGGGTCGCCTTGTCGTCCGGCGCGGCCGCGGAGCTGGTTGTCGATGCGCCGCGCTTCGTGCCGTTCCGTGCCGATCACGTGGAGCCCGCCGGCCGCGCGGACGCGTTCGGCGTCTTCTTTTGCCGGGGGATTGCCGCCAAGGAGAATGTCGACGCCGCGGCCGGCCATATTCGTCGCAACGGTCACGGCGCCAGGTTTGCCGGCCTGGGCAATGATGGATCCTTCGCGTTCGTTATTTTTTGCGTTCAGCACCTCATGCCTGACGCCCGCCTCGGCGAGTGCTGCCGAAAGCATTTCATTCTTTGCGATGGACGTGGTTCCCAGAAGTATCGGCTGGCCGTTTTTAGACCGTTCTTTTACGTCGCGCGCGATGGCGGCGATTTTCGCCGCCTCGTTTTTATAAATGACGTCATTCAGGTCTTTGCGGGCGAGCGGCCGGTTCGGCGGGATGCTTACGACCTCAAGATGATAGACTTTGGAAAATTCTTCGGCGGAAGTTTGTGCCGTTCCCGTCATGCCGGAAATTTTTTCGTAGAGGCGGAAATAATTCTGAAGCGAAATTTTCGCGTAGGTTCGGGATTCTTGTTGGACCGCAACGCCTTCCTTCGCTTCGATTGCCTGGTGCAAGCCTTCCTGGTAGCGTCGGCCGCGGAGCAGGCGTCCAGTAAACTCATCGACGATGACGACCTCGCCATCCTTCACGACGTAATCCTTATCGCGCGAAAAAAGCGCGTGTGCCTTCAGGCTTTCTTCGAGATAATGGACGAGGCGGATGTTCTCCGGCGCGTAAATATTTTTGACGCCAATAACGTGTTCCACTTTTTCGACGCCGCTGTCGGTTATCGAGACCGCCTTCTTTTTTTCATCAATTGTGTAGTCCTCGTCTTTTACGAGGTTTAAAACGACGCACGCGAACGTGCGATAGGAATCGCTTGATTCGCTGTCCGGCGCGGCGATGATGAGAGGCGTCCGCGCTTCGTCGATCAGAATGCTATCCACCTCGTCGATGATCGCGAAATGGCGCTCGCGCTGAGTTTGGTCCTCGATTCGATAAGCGAGATTATCGCGGAGATAATCGAAGCCGAATTCGTTATTGGTGCCGTAGGTGACGTCGGCACGGTAGGCTTCGCCCCGCGAAACCGGGCGCAGAAATTCCTGCTGGACGAGAAAACTGCCGGTGAGATCTCGTTCCTTGTCGAGTAGTTTCGATTCTTTGGGATTTTGATTAGTGGGGCCACTTCCTTCCTCGGGCGCTTTATAGAGTGGATCATAGAGAAACGCACCCTGTGGCGTGAGGCATGACACTGTCATGCCGAGCGCGCCGTAGATCTGTCCCATCCAGACCGCATCGCGGCGGGCGAGGTACTCGTTCACGGTAACGATGTGTACGCCCTTGCCGGCCAGGGCATTCAAATATGCCGGTGCCACCGCAGCTAGAGTTTTTCCTTCGCCTGTCATCATCTCGGCGACCGCGCCTTGATGGATAACAATGCCGCCGATAAGCTGAACATCGTACGGCCGCTGGCCAAGCGTTCGTTTTGCAGTTTCGCGCACGAGCGCAAATGCTTCCGGCAGGATAGCGTCGAGCGATTCTCCCTGCCGCACCCGTTCTTTTAGTTTTTCACTTTCCGAAAGCAGCTCGCTGTCGCTCATCACTTTCACTCTTTCTTCGAGTGTGTTAATGGCGCTTACCTGTTCTTCAATCGGGGCAAGCGACCGTTTCTGAAATGATTTTTTGAGAAAATGAAACATGATAGTCGATGATATTTTAAAACCCCGTTTTCATACCCTTGTCATTCCCGCGTAGGCGGGAATCCATCTTTTTAAAGATGAGCTTATCAGAACCCGATTTCTGCCGAAA
>Ga0181520_10003274_pt1 | contig 28695 bp, 22 predicted proteins | sample PEATcosm2014_Bin_29_FD_132451 | JGI IMG/M metagenome (GOLD analysis project Ga0181520, IMG submission 132451) | Peatland microbial communities from MTU Mesocosm Facility, Houghton, MI, USA - PEATcosm2014_Bin02_30_metaG | ecosystem: Environmental > Terrestrial > Soil > Wetlands > Peat | place...
CCCTTTCTCGTAAAATCTGGGTGCCCCACCCTCGCGGCGTTTTTGTTTTTGCCGCTAGGGTGGGATTCCACGCGAAAACCGATAGAATAGTAACGGCTTTTGTCTAGGGAGAGTCTCGTGCTGAAAAAGAATCTTTGCCTGCTTGCCTTTGTTATATTTCTGTTGCCCGGCCTACTCGTAAAGGCGCAAACCGCCGACGTCACCGAGCGCAACGTTGCCATGAAGACCCGTGACGGCGTCACGCTACGCACCGACATTTATCGCCCAGCCGGAGACGGCCCGTTCTTCGTACTCCTGGTGCGCACGCCTTACAACAAGGACGGCTTTGCCGCCTTTGGCCATCGCGCCGCCGCACGCGGCTTCATGGTCGTTGCGCAGGATGTGCGCGGGCGTTACGCCTCCGAGGGCGAGTGGTATCCCTTCAAGCATGAGATTGAAGACGGCTACGACGCCGTGGAGTGGGCCGCCGCGCTGCCTCACTCCAGCGGCAAAGTCGGAATGTTTTCAGGCTCTTACGTCGGCGCAACGCAGATGCTTGCCGCCATCAGCCAACCGCCGCATCTGGCCGGAATCTGCCCCATCGTCACCGCCTCCAACTATCACGAAAACTGGACCTACCAGGGCGGCGCCTTCGAGCAATGGTTCAATGAATCCTGGACCTCCGGCTTGGCGCAAGACACCTACGGCCGATGGATCAACCAACAGGCGAATGCGGTGGTGGGAGATACCGTTTTGCCGCTCAAGAACTTCCCTGTCTTTAATATCCAACTTCCTCAGGACGGCGCAGCTTTGACTCGCTCTCAGGCCCCGTACTTCCTCGATTGGCTCGACCACCCAACCTATGACGGCTATTGGAAGCAATGGTCCATCGAGGATAATTACGACAAGATTCAGGTTCCCGCGCTGACCATCGCCGCCTGGTACGACATTTTTCAAGGCGGATCGCTGCGCAACTACCTCGGCTTGAAGGCTCACGCCGCCAACGAGGCGGCCCGCAACGGCCAGCGGCTGATCGTCGCCATCGGCGGTCACTCCGGCTGGGGACAAAAAATCGGCGAGCTCGACTTCGGACCCAACGCCAGGTTCGATGAAAATGATTACGTCCTGGATTGGTACGACTACCTCTTCCTCGGCAAACAGAACGAGTTCGCCGGCAACAAGCCGGTGCGCATCTTCGTGATGGGCGAGAACAAGTGGCGCGACGAAGAGGCTTGGCCGCTGGAACGGGCAAAGGAGACGCGTTTCTGGCTTTATTCAGCCAATGGAGCCAACGGCCCTAAAGCTGCCGGTCTTCTATATAGCGATCCAAAGCAGGAATTACCTGCGCCCAAAACATCTTCAGATACTTACATTTACGATCCAGCCAACCCCGTTCCCACCGTCGGCGGCCCGCTCTGTTGCGATGGCAATCATCTCGCCGCTGGTCCGCGCGACCAGAAGGAAGTCGAAGCCCGTCCGGATGTGCTTGTCTACTCCACCGAGCCACTCTACAGCGATCTTGAGGTAACTGGCCCCGTCTCTCTGGACCTCTTCGCCAAATCCTCCGCCGTGGATACGGACTTCACCGCCAAGCTGGTGGATGTCTACCCCGATGGCCGAGCCATCAACCTGACCGAAGGGATCATCCGCGCTCGCTACCGTGAATCGACTACCGGCGCGCCCAAGCCCATCGTTCCCGGTCAGGTCTACGAGTACAAGATCGACATGTGGGCCACGAGCAACGTCTTCCTGAAGGGACACCGGATTCGCCTGGAGGTCAGCAGCAGCAACTTCCCGCGCTTCGACCGCAACCTGAACACCGGCAAGGATGCCGCCACGGACTCCACCTTCGTGAAGGCCACTAATACGATCCTGCGCGACGCCCTGCATCCCAGCGCGCTGATCTTGCCCGTGGTGCCGCGTTAACCCGCAATTCAACCTGTAGCGCCGCCCTCCTGGCCGGCTGTACCGTGGACCTCCTGGTCCACGCTCGGTTGGATTCCAATCATAAGCCCAGAACTCCGTGCCTCATCTATTTCACGCTCTTTGTGAAATGGGTGGGAGCCGATCAAGCCTGCTGACTCGCCAGCAGTTCCTTGGCCGCCTGCCGTCCCAGCCGGATGCAATCGGGAATGCCGATGCCATCATAGGCATTTCCGGCCAGCCGCAACCCCGGCAGCGCGGCGACGCGCTCGGCAATGCGCTGCTTCCTCTCCACGTGCCCAACCGCGTACTGCGCCATGGCGCGACTCCAGCGCGAGACCTGCGCGTGCTCCGGCGCAATCCCAACCACGGCTTCGCCCAAAATCTCACTAAGTTCCCGGCGCACCGTAGCCACCAGTTCCTCATCCGAGGCGGCGACCAGAGCCTCGTTCTTCATTCCGCCCAGAAAGGCGCGCAGCACTGCCTTGCCCTGCGGCACGCGCCCCAGAAATTTGCGATGCACAAAGGTGCAAGCCAGCATCGTGCGACCCTCGACGGCGGGAACCAGGAAGCCAAAGCCCTCCGGCAGTTGACCCAACCGTGCCTCGTCGTAAACCAAGTTCACGGTAATTGACGAGGAGTACGGAATCGCGCTCAGATCCTCGCCCAGTGCCGCGTCCACAGAGGTGAGCAGCGCGGCGGCAGCCCAGGCGGGCGAGGCCATGATCACCTCGTCGTAAAGCTCCGTTTTGCCCGCAGCCGTCACCTTCCAGCCACCGGCAGTCTTCTCCAATGAAGTGACCGGCGTAGCCAGCCGCACCGAAGCCGGATCAATTCGCGCGGTTACGGCGTCCACCAACTGCTGCATTCCGCCGCGCATTGCGGTAAATATCGACCGCGCCGCGGGGCGGGAACCGGCTGCTCCATTCTTCTGCGCGGCGGCCTTGGCCATCGAGCGCATCTTGCGGTGGGCGGCCAACATTCCGCGGGTCAGCGATCCATACTGGCTCTCCATCTCCACCAGGCGCGGCAGCACGGCGCGGGCGCTCAGTTGCACGGCATCGCCGCCGAATATTCCTGAAAGCAGCGGATCGGCCAGCCTCTCCACAGTCTCCCGGCCAAAGTGTCGCTCCACCAGCGCGGCCACCGATTCATCCTGCCCGATGGGACGCGGCGGGATCAACAACTCCAGCCCCATGCGCAGCTTGGTCGGCAGGCTGAAGAGCCGTGTCAGCGCCGTAGGAATCAGCTTGGTGGGAACCAGAAACATCAGCCCGTCCGGCAGCGGAATCAGCCGGTTGCGGACCACTATATAGGTTTTGCGGTCGGCGTCGTTGGAAGGCGTCAGTTCATCGCCGATTCCCAGCTCGCGGCAGAGCGCCGCCGCCGCCGGCTTCTCGCTCAAAAAAGAATCCGGGCCGCGTTCCAGCACCGCGCCGCCGACAATCTCCGACGACAGAACGCCGCCCAGCCGCTCCCGCGCCTCAAAGAGCGTGTACTCCGCCGCCGCTCCCCCGCGCCGCGCCTGCTCCAGTTCATAAGCCGCCGCCAGCCCCGCAATTCCACCGCCAATGATCGCCGTGCGCATCAGGTTCCTCTGAACTCATTTAAGCAGTTCAGGCCCCAAAGCGGCGAGGCGTACTCAAGCATTGGAGCGTCTGCTGTGGACGAACGCCGCCATCGCCAACAATCCCGTTGCAAAGAGAATCATCGTGGAAGGCTCTGGAGTCGACGCAGGCTGCTCATTCAGGTTGTATCCCACTGCATCCAGAATATTCACCTCCGCGCCGCCGTCGGTGGTAATGTACTGAGTCGAGCCAAGGCAGCCCGTGGCATCCTGCACATCTTGGCAGTTCTGCGTAAAGTCCGCGTAATCGTTGCCATTGGCCAGCGTGTTGTAAGTTGCGCCATTGGCTCCGTTGGTTGCGCCGCCATTATAGGAAAAGTATGCGCCGGGGGTGGTGCTTTCAAAGACGCGCGTGCCGGGAGCCTGATATCGAAAGAGGTCAACCGCCGATGCCGCTGTTCCTCCGCAACCATCCGACAAACTGCCCGCAGTGCTGACGCACGAAGATGTGCCCAGTAGCTCGTCGGTTTCATGCTCGACGATGGTATTGATGTTGTACTCGTAGGCTGCCTGGATTCCGGTCCCGTAGTAGTAGCCCTGGCCATACCCAGCGACCATCGACGGAGTAGCCAGCGTAATGACGCCGTCGTAACAACCGGCGCTGCCGGGGATGGCACAGTAGCCAAGGCTGGAGGTGGCGCCTGCTCCCATTCCAAGTCCCAGCGCCTCTTCCAGCGCACTTGTCACTTCGATATTGCCGCCGCCGAAAATGGCTGGCTCTGTTCCCGGAAGGCTGGCCAACGCGGCGGTATCCACCGCGTCGCCCGAAGAATCTGCAATCAAAGCAGTTGTGTAGCTGGCATAGGAGACAAAATTCAAATACTGCGAACTGGAGCCCAGCCCGGTGTTGCCAAAGGTGATGTAGATAGAGGCGTTGGCATTGCTGAAGGTGCTGGCATACTGTCCGGCGATGGTCGTGTTGAGAGTTGTGCATTCAGAGGTCGGGATCGACGGATCGCAAACGTAAGAGATGCCCGTTGCGCTCGCCAACCTTGCGCAGAAGAGAACAGACAGAACAGCGAATGCAGGGAACTTGATTTTCATTTTACCTCCAGGGAAGGCCTCCAGAAGGTCGGGGAAACTGGAGAACTGTAGTCCAATTAGAGCAATTCGTCAGCCATTTATTTTCTTGCGACCTATCGCAATTTGCCGTTTTCTTCGCATAGTTTCCGGGATGCTCTCATAATGTATGCATTTTATTGCGTAATCTGTGGGTAATTTTTGAGGTAAATGTGAGCGGCTGAGCTTCCATTCTCTCCCACCCGTATCTTCTTACTCGTTGAGTACAAACGTGTAGTGCCGACCTCCAGGTCGGCTGTGGAGTAGACCTCCCGGTCCACGCCTGATTCTTTGTTGGGCCAGATTTTGAGATCAATGAAACGGAGTGACGCTGCAAGCGCCCGCCTGTACACCCCGGCGGCAAAATGATATCTTCAAATGCGAATGAAGATCGGTTGTTCTTATACGGAAGAGGTTATTGCAATGAGGCTTCCTTTTGTTTCTCCGGCGCGCTCGATTCCAACTTTCGCTCGCCTGATCTCCCTGTTGATTGCTGGCGTCGCGGCATTTGCCGCTTCTTCCGCCTGGGCCGCAGAGCCTCCCATCGTTCTTACGGGCGCCGACCGCCGGCCCGCCCTTTCGCTGGACGGCGATTGGGCCACCACCGTCGATCCGTATTTCTCCGGGCTTTTCAGTTTCCATCACCAGGAGAAGAAAGACGGCTGGTTCCGCAATTACAAGGCCAAGCCCGGCGATCCCTTTCCCACCGAGTACGACTTCTCCAAAGCCCCCAAGCTGAAGGTTCCCGGCGACTGGAACACCCAGCGCGAGTCGCTCCTTTATTACGAAGGGCCCATCTGGTATGAGCGCGATTTCACTTACCAGCCCAAGGAGCACACGCGCGTCTTTCTGCACGTGGGCGCGGCCAACTATAAGTCCTGGTTCTGGGTCAACGGCCAGAAGGTCTGCGAGCACGAGGGCGGCTACACCAGCTTCAACTGCGAGGTGACTGCGGCGATTCATGCAGGCGCCAACTTTATCGTGGCCGCCGTCGATAATACCCGCCGCGAAGACAATGTTCCCACGCTCGAAACCGATTGGTGGAACTACGGCGGGCTGACGCGCTCGGTCTCCCTGATCGAAGTGCCGGAGACTTTCATCGACCAATACGATGTGCATTTGAGCCGCACGGAAGACTCGGTCATTGAAGGCTGGGTGCATTTCAAAGGTGCGTCGACGGGAATCTCCGATACGAAGGTGGATGTGCAGATTCCTGAATTGAAGGCCAGGATGGCAACAAGTTCAGACAAAATTGGCTGGGTATATTTTCATGGTAAGGTTGACGGATTGCAGCGCTGGTCGCCGGAGACACCGAAGCTCTATAAGGTTCGCATAAGCGCGGGTCAGGACACCGTTGACGATCTAATAGGATTTCGTACTGTGGAGACACGCGGAACCGAAATCCTGCTCAACGGCAAGCCGATCTTTCTGCGCGGTATTTCGATTCACGCCGAGGCGCCCTACCGCACCGGCCGCGCCAATACCGATAAAGACGCGGAGACACTGCTGGGATGGGCTAAGGAGTTGGGTTGCAACTTTGTCCGTCTTGCGCACTATCCTCACGATGAAACCATGCTGCGCGCGGCGGACCGCATGGGCCTGCTGGTGTGGTCGGAGAATCCCGTCTATTGGGCCTTGCAGTTTGACAATCCAAAGGTGCTGGACAAGGCCGAGCAGCAATTGGATGAGGAGATAGGAACCTCGCGCAATCACGCCGCCATCATCTTATGGTCGATGGCCAATGAAACACCGAATACCGAGGCGCGCACCCGCTTTATTGAAACCGAAGCCGCGCATGCGCGTGAGCTTGATCCCACGCGTCTGATTACCGCCGCGCTGCTTGTGCGCGGCGAGGGCAAGACAAAAGTCATTGATGATCCGCTGGGCAAGTCACTGGACGTGATCGGCTTCAACGAATATATAGGTTGGTATGAAGGCCATCCTGAAGCGGCAGATACAACCGAGTGGCGCGTAGAGTACCAGAAGCCTCTGATCGTGAGCGAGTTTGGCGGCGGCGCCAAGGCCGGATTGCATGGCGATGAGAATGAGCGCTGGACCGAAGAGTATCAGGCCAATATCTATCGCCACCAACTGGGAATGTTAAATCGTATTCCGCAACTAAGAGGCATGAGCCCATGGATTCTGATGGACTTTCGTTCGCCAAATCGGCCTTTGACGGGCATTCAGGATGAGTTCAACCGCAAGGGACTTATCTCTGACCAAGGTGAGAAAAAGCAGGCTTTTTCCATCCTGCAGAAGGCTTATCAGGAGAAGGCCATTGGTAAGCCGGAATGAAATCGAAGGAATTAGTTTCGGATTAGTGGAGAAGTAGATTCGTCAAGCTGTGCAAAAGTGGATTTATGAGTTATCCTTGATGCATGGCTATTGATTCAATCCTTGCCCAAATCGACGCAGAAATTGCAAAGCTCACGCAGGTCCGCTCCCTGCTGGCTAACACCGGCAAAATTGCCGACAAGATCACCGAGCGCCTCACCAAGAAAGTCGGTCGGCCCGCCAAGGCCGCCAAAGTTGGCAGACCCGCCAAGGCTGTCAAAGTAGAAAAGGCTATCAAGGCTCCCAAGGCCGCCAAGGTTGCCAAGACCAAGAAGCGCCGCACACTCAGCCCTGAAGCTAGGCAGCGGATTGCCGAGGCACAGCGCAAGCGCTGGGCCGCGCAAAAGTCCAAGGCATAATTGAACGCCTGTCCAGACGAACTTGCCTATCAAATTACGGCGCGGAGTAACTTCCGCGCCGTAGCAAGTTAGAACTTATACCCCCGCCAGCACCAGCATGCGTGGCTCAGTCATCTCTTCGATGGCCGACCGTATGCCTTCCCGTCCCAGTCCGGAGTCTTTGACGCCGCCGAATGGCATCGGGTCCAGGCGCCAACTTGGCGTGTCTCCTATGATCAGAGCGCCCACTTCCAGCTCGCGAAATGCGGTGAGGATGTGGCCGGCGTCGCGGGTCAGCAGACCGGCTTGCAGGCCGAACTTGGTGTGGTTCACATCCGCCAGCGCCTGCTCAAAATCCTCGTAGGGCTCAATAGCCAGCACCGGGCCGAAAGCCTCCTCATCGCGCAGTTTCATGCCTGGCTTGGTTCCGGTCAGGATAGCCGGCGCAATCATCGAACCATGGCGCTCGCCGCCCGCCACCAGCTTGGCCCCGCCTTCCACCGCCTCCTTGATCCAAGCCTCCACGCGCTCGGCCTCCGCCAGCCGCACCAGCGGACCGACTTCGGTCGCCTCCAGCGTCGGATCGCCAGTGGCCAGCTTGCCTGCCGCCTCCACCACCTTCCACAGAAATGTCTGAAAGACGCGCCGCTCCACAAAGACACGCTGCACACTGACGCAGGATTGCCCAGCGTACCCAAAGGCCGCGTGCGCGGCGCGACTGGCCGCATCGTCCAGATCAGGCCAGTCACCGTGCACGATTAGCGCCGCGTTGCCGCCCAACTCCAATAGCACACGCTTGCGGCCGGAGTGAGCCTTGATCTCCCAACCCACCCGCGCTGAGCCGGTAAAGCTGACCAGCTTGAGGGCGTCTTCCTTTTCCGCCAGCCATGCGGTATCGGCGTTGTTCAGCGTCAGCACGGCCAGCGCCTCGGCCGGCCAGCCAGCCTTCAGAATCACCTCGCCCAGCGCCAGCGCGGTAAAGGGTGTCTGTGGCGCAGGCTTCAGAATGATCGGGCAGCCGGCAGCCATCGCTGGAGCCAGCTTGTGCGCCACCAGATTCAGCGGAAAGTTGAAGGGCGTAATGGCCAGCACCGGACCCACCGCAAAGCGCTGCACCAGCCCCCAGCGGCCCTCGTTGCCCTCCATCAGGTCCAGCGGAATGCTCTCGCCGCCCAGCCGCGCAGCCTCTTCGGCCGCCGTCTTGAAGGTCAGCACGGCGCGATCCACCTCCGCCCGCGCCATGCGCACGGGCTTTCCCGCCTCGGCCACAATCAACTGCGCAAAGCGTTCCTTCTGCTCGATCAGCGCGGCCGCCACATCCTCCAGAATCTCGCGCCGCTTCCAGCGTGGCAGAGCGCGCGTGCGGCGCAAACTGGCTGCGGCGTGATGCACCGCCTGGCGCGCATCGGCCCGCGTCGCCACCGTCACCCGTCCCACCAGCCCGTTATCCCACGGCGAGCGAACCTCAAGCGCCTCTCCGTCCGTCCATTCCTTGCCGCAAAGTAAAAATCCCGTCTGTGTTCCCGGCCGCATCTTCATCGTTTGGCGCTCCTCGTCCGTCTCCCATGGATTCTACAGCCACTAGCCAAAAATGCGCAGCCGGAAATGAATTTTGCGCACCTCCGCGCCGGAACAAAATCCCGGCACGGCACTTGATACCCTTATGATTCAAAGCGCAGAGACCGCCGGTCAACGTCATCCACTCTTGCGACTTTTTCAAATTTGGAATTCCATTCTCGCGGCAGGTCTTCCAGAAAATAATTATCGAGCTTGACTAACTTTCACTATGCTAGAATCCATCACTATGAAATCTAAACAAATTTGCCGCCAACGTATGGTTTTTAGTCTTTGCATCTTGTGTATGGGCATCCTGATTTGCCCTGCCGCGCACGCTCAACTTTGGGATATGCTCACCAAGCCTCAAGTCACAGTCAACCTCACCCATCCGCCGCGTTTGGGTTTGAATATCAAAAAAGTGGCTTTCGGGCCATCGTTTGGCGAATGTTCCGATGAAATCCTGGATCGACTCTCCCAAACCTTGGTCTCCAATGGCATGGAAGTGGTTGATCGTCATCGCCTGCGTTCCATGATGGACCAGCAGCATTTCGGCTTTACCGGCTCAATGGACCAGCAGAGTGCTGCGCGGATGGGAAAATGGCTTGGTCCAACCGCTCTGATCTTTGTCAAGATCTCGCAATGCAACGTCGAGCAGCATCGCAACTACGCTGAACACAAGAATCATAACAATGATATTGAGCGCAGCTTTGACGCCGTTGTAGACGCGCATCTCCGGGGCACCCTCCAGACCGTGGATCTCGCGACAGGCCGAATCTTCTCTGCAAGTCCCATCGTTGAGGATGCTGAGCTTGTCAATCACTCCAATCAAGGGCCACCGGAATTCCCAGCACGGCCCGCGGTGCGCGACGACGCCATCGGTCGCGCGGTCTATGACGCATCGACCTTTCTTCTTCCCTGGACCGAGGAAAAGAAGCTGTACTTTTTCAATGACAAGGAATGCAACATGGTTGTTGCATACGACCTGCTCAAAGCCAACGACTTCAATGGCGTTGTTCGCCAGTCAGAAGAGAACATTGCCGCTTGCAAGACCTGGCCCAAGTTGAAAGACAGCAGCATGGCCCACGCGTATTACAACGCTGGTCTTGCCTATCTGCTGGTCAATCAAAATGAGAAAGCACTCTACTATTTGTCCGAATCGGACAAGCTGAAGGGGGGCCAGATTGTAACGGATACGATTGCTGAAGCCACCAAAGCAGCCCAGTTGGATGCTCAAAGGAGGCAGGTGGCCGAAAGGACGGAGAAGTTTGATCAGGAGATTGCCAATCAGCCTCCGCCCCCTCCTCCACCGCCCGCTCAGGCAGCACCGGCTGCACCCGGATCGGTCGAGGAGCGCTTGAGAAAGCTCGATTCCCTCTTCAAGCAAGGTCTGCTTACCAGACAAGAGTACGACGCCAAGAAGGCAGAAATCCTGAGGAGTCTATAAGATAGCCCCGCACGCCGGGATGCAGACGGGGAGGTCGTCTGCATCCCGGTTCGGTGCGGTAAGAATTGAGGCAAATTTCAATTGTTTGGTAAATATCATTTTGCACAGCTCGATTTCCCGGCACGAGCAACGGAAACGTCGCGAATCAAGCACATCTGGCTTGCTGTGGGTTAAACTCCCACTATGATCCACAATGGCCGCAGCCGCAAACTTCCCTTTGATCCTGATGAAGCACTGGCGCATCTGCGCACCGCCGACGCCAAGCTGGGTGCGCTGATTGACCGCGCCGGCCCCTTCACCCTCAAGCTCGACGCGCAGCAGTCGCCCTTCGAGTCGCTGCTGGAGTCGATCCTCTATCAGCAGTTGAACGGCAAGGCGGCGGCTACCATCCACGCCCGTGTGCGTGAGTTCTACGGCGGCAACCCCACTCCGCAACTGCTGCTCGACACACCCGACGAGAGACTGCGCGCGGCGGGCGTCTCCGGCAACAAGTCGCGTGCGCTCAAAGACTTGGCCGCGCGCACACTGGATGGAACCGTCCCCACGCACGCGGCGATTATGAAAATGGCCGACGCCGAGATTGTCGAACATCTTACCCAGGTGCGTGGCATCGGCCCGTGGACCGTGGAGATGCTTCTAATCTTTCGTCTTGGACGACCCGACGTTCTGCCGTCCACCGACTACGGCGTGCGCAAAGGCTTTGCGCTCACCTTCCTGCGCCTGCCCAAAACCCGCCCGCTGGCTGCTGAAGATCTGCCCAAGCCCGAAGTGCTGCTCAAGCGCGGCAAGCGCTGGGCACCCTTCCGCTCCGTAGCCAGTTGGTATCTGTGGCGAGCCTGCGATTTGGCTAAGGCCACAGCCCCGGCCAGCCGATAACCTCTACAATGGTCGAATAGGCTCACAGGCAAAGGGATAGGCAAGCATGGCGGCAAACAAGCGATTCATCTGCATTCACGGACATTTCTATCAGCCGCCGCGCGAGAATCCATGGCTGGAGACGGTGGAGACGCAAGACACCGCCGCGCCCTACCACGACTGGAATGAGCGCATCTGTGCGGAGTGCTACTCGACCAACGGCGCGGCACGCATCGTCAACAACAAGAACAAGATCACGCGCATCGTTAACAACTACGCGCGCATCAGCTTCAACTTCGGCCCCACTTTGCTGAGCTGGCTGCTGGAGAACGCGCCGCGCACCTATCGCATGATTCTGGACGGCGAACGGCGCAGCCGCAAAGCCTTTGGCGGCCACAGCTCGGCCATGGCTCAGGTCTACAACCACATTATTATGCCGCTGGCCAGCCGGCGCGACCGCATCACCCAGATCCGCTGGGGCATTGCCGATTATCAGCGCCACTACGGTTTGCCGCCCGAAGGGATGTGGCTGGCTGAAACCGCCGCTGACAACGAATCGCTCGAGTTAATGGCCCAGCACGGCATCAAATTTACCGTGCTCGCGCCGCACCAGTGCAAGCGTTTTCGCAGCTTGACGGACGGCGCAAGTTGGACCGACACGCCCAACGCCAACGTGGATACCACCCATCCTTATCTGGTCCGATTCTCCTCTGGCGCATCCATCGCCGTCTTTTTCTATGACGGCCCCGCTTCGCGCGCCATCGCTTTTGAAGGGCTGCTCAACTCTGGTGAGGCCCTCAGCGGACGGCTCAAGTCCGGCTTCGAGTACAACTCCAACCCGCAATTGGTGCATGTGGCCACCGACGGTGAGTCCTACGGCCATCACCACAAGTATGGCGAGATGGCGCTGGCCTACGCGCTCAAACTGCTGGAAGAAGATCCCACTGTCAATCTAACCAATTACGGCAACTTCCTGGAGCAATTTCCGCCGGAATTTGAAGCCGAAATCGTTGAAAACACATCCTGGAGCTGCATTCACGGCATCGAGCGCTGGCGCTCCGATTGCGGTTGCAACGGCGGCCACGGAGGCTGGAATCAGGCCTGGCGCGCTCCGCTACGGCTCGCGCTGAATGAGCTGCGCGACGCTTTGGTCCCGCTGACCGAAGCCGCCGGCGCGCAACTCTTCAAGGATATATGGGAGGCGCGCGACGAGTATATCGAGGCTGTCCTCGATCACAGTCCGCAGTCCGTGGAGCGCTTTTTCCGCAAGCATCAACTTCACCCGCTCTCTGTGCTGGAACGCATAACCGCCTTGCAATTGATGGAGATGCAGCGCCACACTCAGCTCATGTTTACCAGTTGCGGCTGGTTCTTTGATGACCTTTCAGGCATCGAGACCGTGCAGATCATCGCCTATGCCGCGCGAGTGCTGCAATTGGCGCAGGAGATCTTTGGAGAGCAGGCCGCCGCGCTGGAGCCGGCCTTTCGCCTGCGCCTGACCGAGGCGCACTCCAACGTGGCCGCGGCCGGCGACGGCGAAAAGATTTACCTCGAACAAGTCGCCACCAAACAGTTGGGATTGGAGCAGGTGGCCGCGCACTACGCCATCAGCTCGATCTTTTCCTCCTATGCCGAGGAGACCGACCTCTTTTGCTATCGCGTATGGCGCAACTCCTACGATCTGTATAGCTCCGGCCGCGGTCGGCTGGCCCTGGGGCGAGTCAAAATCGTCAGCGCCATCACCGGCAAGCAGAAGAGCTTTTCCTTTGCCGTGCTCCACTTTGGCGATCAAAACATTACCGCCGCGGTCAAGGCCTACGAGCCGGAGGATGCAGCAGCCTTTGAAGCCTTTGCCAAGCAGGCCGCCGACCGCGTTCAGCACGCGGACTTTCCTGATGTAATTCGCCTGTTGGACCGCTACTACGGCCACATCGACTACTCCTTGACCTCGCTCTTCACCGACGAGCAGCGCCGCATCGTGCAACTGATCCTCACTTCAACGCTCTCCGATATCGAAAACTCCCTCACCGCTATCTACCAGGATCACGCCAGCCTCTTGCACTATCTCTCCCAAGCCGGATTGCCCAAACCCCCGGCGCTCACCCTGGCTGCGGGCTTCGCCATTAACGCCGGTCTGCGCCGCGCTCTTGAAGCCGAACCTATCGATCAGCCGCAGTTGCGCTCCTTCCTCTCGCTGGCCAAAGCCGATCAAGTTCCCCTTGAAACGGCTACGCTTTCCTTCCTTGCCGACGGTCGAATGAAGCGCGCCATGATCGATCTCCAGATGTCTTCAGGTTCATTGGAAACGCTGGATCGCGCCCTGACGCTGGGCCGCTTGCTGGCCGAACTGCCCTTCGAGCTGAACCTCTGGCAGGCGCAAAATATCTGGTACGAAATCCTGCGCACCTCCAATTACGGCCTGACCGCCCTCGAAGCCGAAGACCGTCCCCGCTGGGATATGAACTTCAGCGAGCTGGGCACTTGCCTCTCGATCGACTGCACATCCATCTACCATCAAGATACGGCAGCAGCAACGACCGGAGATTAAATGGTATTTACTATGGTAAAATGCCATTATGAATACCATTGTGGAGATCGACAAAGCCGGTCGCATCGTGGTTCCCAAAAACCTGCGTGACGATCTGCATCTCGTCCCCGGCACCCGTCTGCGCATCGAGCGCAACGGAGAGCGATTGGTCTTTGAGCAGGCATTCCTGGAACCTCAACTCCTCAAGAAGAATGGAATGTGGATTATCTCTGGTGGCTCAAACACCGAGGTAGATGTCACTGAGTTGATTCGCCAGGGTTACGCCGAGCGTGAAGCGCGCATCCTGGAAGGCAGCGGGCTCAAGTGAAAGTATTCTTCGATACATCCGTGCTGATGGTCGCCGTGCGGGAGGCTGATCACCGCCACGAGGTGAGTTGCAGATTAGTGCAGCAATTCTCACCGTACGAAAGCTCTTGCGCCGCACATTCATTGGCTGAACTTTACGCCTCATTGACTGGCATGAAACCGCCTAACAGGATCAGACCCGATAGCGCGGAACTTCTTCTTGAGCATTTCAAGACTAACTTGCATTGCGTCAGTTTGACCGCCGACGAAGTATTCCAAACTATCCACCGTACGGCGAGGTTGAAACTTCCCGGCGGCATCATCTACGACGCATTGATCCTGGCCTGCGCCCGCAAGATCGAAGCCGAGTGCATCTACACCTGGAACGTGAAGCACTTCCAAATGGTAGCGCCCGATCTGGCCGAGCGCATTGTTATGCCATAGTGATCCGCCTCGAAAATTTTTCAACTTAATTCCAAACTCTGGCTTCGTCTCCAGGATCGGCATGATCTTCGGGGCGCTTAGCCAAAAAAGCGCAAGAAAGTAAAACCGCTCGCCGTAAGCGTGGCGGCGTATATTTTAGTCTCCCATTTATTTCCGCGATCATACTGCCTGATGGAAGGGGTACGATTAAATTCACGATGTGTTGTGCTACTTAAAAGAGGTCGCCTTATTGTCATCCAGAGTGGGAACATAATTTGAATGAAATTTGAAGAACCAAGTTCTGAGTTAAAATCCTTCGGTCTTGCGCTTCGAGTGCGTCGAGAACGAGCGAGCCTCAGCCAAGAGGCTCTTGCTCATATTTGCGGGCTTCATCGTACTTACATTGGTAGTGTCGAACGCGGGGAGAGAAATGTAAGTCTGCTCAACATTCATGTTCTAGCGACCTCACTCAATATTTCGGCATCGGAACTCCTCAGAGCAGCCGAAGGAATCCAACGAGAAACTCCATAGGACGGGCAAATACTGTCATGATTCTCTGCGAAAAGGTACTTCGTCCTCGCGCGAACTCAAAATATGATCCTCCCGACGGTCACAAATGCCAAAGAGTGACGGGCCATAGCGGACCCTGTGGAGAATTTACATATCTGGACGGCCTGAACGACGTGGCTCCTAAAGTCAGGGAAAAGATTGTTCGGGATGCGACGATGACAACCGGTGCCTCTTGGAAGAGCAAAGACGCTGGTCCGAACCGAATCCATCGCTGGACAATGCTGCTGACTGATGATGAACTTTTAGTACTTGAGATTAAGATGGCCGCATTGAAGCCATGGGTCGTCGCCAAGCTGCGCCAGAAAGCCGCTACATACGAAGACTGTATGAGCTCTGCGCGGTACCTTGCTTGGTTAGTATATGGAATGGAAGGCGCACCTGAAGCTGATCCTGAAACGAAAATGTATCTTGAAGATCATTTTGGGCCGATCCTCAAAGGTGCTACAGGCTGCCTGGTGTGCCGCGCTCCGCTGCGGTTTGAGTTATTCCATGAAGCTCGAAGAGGGAGAGCTGAGATCGAAACTGCCCATGCAAACCCACGCGTACACACGCCGGGCAATGTCGGATTTGCTCACCGGCATTGCAATATCGCTCAGGGGGATAAAGATCTTGGCGACTTTTATGACTGGATTTTGGGAATTCTAGAGCGTGCAGGACGCATCACAGTTCATAATCTGGACCACTCATTGCCTTTAGATCCGCCAAGAGATCCGCGCGACGCTGAAGAGTAACCTTGAACCGCTCAAGACGTGAAGCCCAGGATCCATCTCCTTGTAAAACCGGAATTCGCAGCTCATTGATCCTGTTGCCGAGCGTTCCGAGTGTAGATTGAATGAACACCAGGCTACGTATTCGCAGCTTCACGGACGGAAGATTGAGTGCAAACAGCAATGCATACGGGTCAAGCTTTTGCGGTTTTAAGACACTCAGTATTCGCAAATGGCTCTGAACCACGCAGCGTACATTATGCTCTGTAATCATGGCTGTTGACCCAATCCGGTATCGTCCATCAACGACAATCAAAGTATCGCCGGCTTTGAGCTTTTGTTGATCGGAAAATGATTCGTAGATCTCATCGCTTACTGACTTTGTCGGGTCAGATGATATTTCAAAGTTCGATATATCAGATGTCCTAACGAAGGGAACGTCACCAGTTCCATAAAATTCAGAACCGACTTCATGGCCCTTTCGAATAGTCAGAATTCTTTCTTTTACAAGTTCACCGAGTGTTGCGACACGGGCCCCGGATGTTAACTGCTTCTCAAGAAGCGTGACCTCTTCGATATCATAGTAATATCGAGGAACCAGGTAACGTACCCCATGCAGCGATACACTTCGCCAGTTTTCCGGCGCATGTGCGGTGTGAATTGATTTTGATATGCTTAGAAAATCATCTGGGTAGGGCTGGCCTTTGCTCGTATACGCTCGTCCTCTGCGGTCGTGACCACAATTCAGGGCGACCGCAATTTTAGTCTGCGGTCTAGCGTCAAGCTGGGAAACTCCGGTTTTCTGGAAGAATAAAATATTTGTTTTGGTGTCAGTTCCCGGCTGAAATGTAGTGCGGGGGCAGTCGAGCAGCGCAGTTATACTCCCTTGGTTTTCAAGCCAGTCCCAAACATAGGCTGTCTGTTTGTTTCCAAAGACACCTTCCGGAAGCACTATCCCCATCCTGCCGTTGGGCCTGAGCATACGAACGCAAAGCTCCAAGAAGAGTATCTGTGGATCTTCGCTACTGCTTAAAGCGCGAGTTCTTACCCATCTCTCCTTCTTGTCTATGGAAGCGGTCCAAATGTGGCCAAAGTCGAATGAACTGAGGATTGCCTCATCACGAATTCCAATCCTTGCTCCGAATGGAGGATTTGTGAGCACAACATCAAACTGCCCCTCCGGATGTTTTAATGTGTGTTCGATCCACTCATCGAAAGAGAGCGAGTTAAAGTTGTAGACGTGAGCACGTCCCTTACTCAGGATCTTCATGAGTGCGCCAGACAATCGAGCGAGCCCTGTATCCTTATCGACTCCAATTAGATCCCCGTTCAGGTCTGAATGCGGGTATTTCTGAAGCTGATAAATATGCGTCTCGGCCAAAAAACCGCCCGTGCCTTCAGCAGGGTCACACACATCTTCTCCGGGTTTCGGGTCAAGTATTTCAATCATTGCCCGAACTACAGATTTTGGTGTAAAGAATTGTCCCTTTTCGCCTCGGAGGCGAGGTCCAATCAATGCCTGAAATGCTTCTCCAAGCGTGTGCGCGGGAGCCTTGGAAAGGTCTACTTCAGAAAGATCAGACAGAGCCATACGGAGAGATGCATCATTCAAGGCGAAGATCTGTTTGGATCCCAATAGTTCCGGAAACTCATTACGAAGCATTGGCAGGAGCACAGAATCCGCAGATCCTCTTCCGCCAAGGTATGATGCCAACGCTTCTTTGCCACCGTTCATCTCAGCAGACAGTTTAGTCAACAGGAGCAGAGAGAGGTCCTCAATTATTAGCTCAGCTCGACTAACTTTACTATTTGAATAGAGATGGTAGTAAATCTTTCGGAAAATTTCAGGAAGGCTCGACTGTTGTTCTATTTCACTATCAAACAAACTCAACGATTCGATGTGTTGCGTGGCCATTATGTATTACCCCTTAAAGGATACTATAGGTAGCGTCACACAACGTGTCAATTGTATTCAGCTTCCTTCTGCTATGACACGCGCCTTTTTGATTCAAAATGGGCGTGGATCATTTTGAGCAAGGAGTCGTGTGCAAAACCTTAGACAACTCAGGTCTTGCCCATGAAATCTGGGGCTTCGATTCTTATTCCCTACTCCCGCGCGGCGATGCCCAGCGCCTTCATCTTGCGGTAGAGGTGGCTGCGTTCCAGGCCCAGCAGTTCGGCGGCGTGGCTCATGTTGTTGCGGGCTTCGTCGATCTTTTTCAGAATGAACTCACGCTCGTAGGCGTCGCGCGCTTGCTGCAGCGTGGAGAACTCTTCCGTCGAGCGCGTGCCGGCTTTGTGGGTAAGCGGCGGCAGGTGCTTGCGCTCGATGCGCAGCGCGCGGGGATTGAGGATCATCACCCGCTCGATCACGTTCTTCAACTCGCGTACGTTTCCCGGCCAGTGGTAGGCGGCCAGCGTCTCCAGCGCCTCCTCGCCGACCTCCATGCGCGGGCGGCCGTACTGGCGGCCAAATTCAGCCAGAAACTCGCGCACCAGCGGCGGAATGTCCTGCTTGCGCTCACGTAGCGGCGGCACAAAAAACGGCACCACATTCAGCCGATAGAAGAGGTCTTCGCGGAAGTTGCCCTTGGCGATCTCATCTTCCAAATCCTTGTTGGTGGAGGCGATCAGGCGCACATCCACGCGGATGGGCTGCGTGCCGCCGACCGGCGTAAATTGCTGGTCGTCGAGCGCACTGAGCACCTTGGACTGCGTCTTGAGGCTCATGTCGCCCACTTCATCCAGGAAGAGCGATCCGCCGTCGGCGCGCTCAAGCGTGCCGCGCTGCTCGGCCAGGCCGCCGGGCTGGACGCCGTGCCGATAGCCGAAGAGTTCGCCTTCAATGTGGGCTTCAGGAATGGCGGCGCAGTTCAGCTCGACAAAGATCTGGTCGCGGCGCAGGCTTTCAGCGTGGATGGCGCGGGCGATCAACTCCTTGCCGGTGCCCGACTCGCCGTAGATAAGCACGCGTCCATTGGTGGGAGCCATCAGGCGAATCTGCTGGCGCAGCGCCTTGACCGGAACGCTTTCTCCGGTGAGCGCCGAGGCCAGGCAGAATTGGCGTTTGAATTCCAGGTTCTCCGTGCGCAGGCGGCGCGCTTCCACGGCGTTCTTGAGTACGATCAGCGTGCGCTCCAGCGAAAGCGGCTTTTCCAGAAAGTCGTACGCGCCGAGTTTGGTGGCTTTGACGGCGGTCTCGATGGAGCCGTGGCCGCTGATGATGACCACCTCCGGGCGGGTGTCGGAGGCTTGGCCGTGAATGTCGCCCAGCACGTCCAGGCCGTCGCGGTCCGGGAGCCAAATGTCCAGCAGGACGACGTCATAGGGCGCGTCCTCCAGCAGCACCAGCGCCTCAGAGGCGTTGGCAGCGCAGGCCACGCCGTACCCCTCTTCGCGCAGAATCTCTTCAAGAGAAGAGCGAATCTCGGCTTCGTCGTCCACTACCAGAATGTGATTCATCTGTGCGATTCTCTCAGCACCTGCGGTGCGGCCAGAGGTTCGCTTGCCGCTCGCAGGGGCTGTATTCCGGGAGCAAAATAGCCCCCCATTCATTTTGCATCAATTTCTGAACGATCGAAGTCATGCGCGTACAAAAGATCAACTTATCCAGAGACTATATCACGGACATCACCACTGACCGATTCCGGCTGCTCCTCGGCTTGCTGCAGCGGCTCCATAATGGGCAGGCGTAGCAGAAAGCGCGCGCCTTTGGGCGAATTGGCCTCAGCGCTCAGGCTGCCGCCGTGCTCCTGAACGATCTTGGCGGCGATGGAAAGTCCCAGGCCGGTGCCGCGTTGTTTGGTGGAATAGAACGGCAGAAAGAGCCGCTCGCGGATTTCGTCGGTGAGACCAGTACCGGTATCGGAGATTTGCACCTCGACCGATGAGCCGTCTTCGCTGAGCTCGGTTTGCACGCCTAGCACACGCAACAAGCTGCCGTGCATGGCCTCGGCCGCGTTGTCGATCAGGTTGGCCAGAGCGCGGCGAATAGCATCCGGATCGGCGAGCACCAGCGGCAGCTCCGCCGCCAGGTTTCGCTCGATGGTGATGCCGTCCAGCCGGCCCGCGAAGAGCGCCAGAGCCGCATCCACCACTTGATTCATCTCGCAGGCGCGCGGCTGCGAGGCGGGAAACTGGGCCAGCGCGGAGAACTGATCCACCAACGTACGCAACGTGCCGACGCAGCCCAAGATCACCTCGCTGCACTTGCGGATGACGGCGGGCGAGTCAGTCAGTGGGCGATCCAGATGGCGTCCGATGCGCTCGGCGGAAAGGGCGATGGGGGTGAGCGGATTTTTGATCTCGTGCGCCACCCGCTGCGCCACCTCCTTCCAGGCCAACTGCCGTTGAGCGCGCAACAACTCGGTGGTATCTTCAACCACCAGCACGGTTCCGGGGCGTCCACGGGTCTGCTCAAAGCGCGCCGCGGTGACGGCCAAATGGAGGATGCGTCCGCCGGAGTGGAATTCAACCTCGGTGAAAGCCAAACCCATCCGCCGTCCGCGGCGAATCACTCCGGTGATGTCGTCGGCGCAGTCGGCGGGAAAGATGGCTTCAATCTTCTCGCCGCCCAGCCCGAAGTCCACCTGACGGCCCAACAGAGCAGCGAAGGCGCGATTGGATTGCAGGACGCTTCCCCGGCCGTCCAGCGTCACCACGCCAGAAGGAATAGTCTCGACGATCGTCTCCAGCTCCCGGCGGCGCTCTTCGATGGCCAAATTGGCCGCAGTCAATTGCGCACTGGAACTCTCGGCCAGTTGCCGGCTTGTGTCCAGGTCGGCAGCCATGGCGTTGAAGGCGCGCACCAGTTCGCCCATCTCGCCGGTGGCAATCAGATCAACGCGATGATCATATTGACCGGCTGCGATCTCGGCCATGGCCACGGCCAAACCCTCCACGGGGCGCGTAATCTGGCGAGAAAGAAAGCGCGCCACCCACACACCCAGGAAGATAACCAAGACGGTAATTACGACCAGGGTAAGGAAGAGAATGTTGCGAATCCATTTGCGCTTGTGAAAGAGCTCCAGATAGGTGGCCGAGCCGGAGCGAATGCGCATGGCCGGCTGACTAAGACCCTGCGGCATGGGCAGCGCGGTCACGACGATCTTGCCCGAGGCGGTAACGGAACGGCCCAGCGCGTACTCCCGGCCCGCCACGCTCAGCACCGGTTCACTGCTGCTCTGCGAGGCGGTCAGCAGGCTGCGGGATAAAGGCCCTTTGAGCGCAATGGCGCTTCCCTGCCCGCCCTCCTCCAGCCAGGGAATCAAGCTGGAGGAGCTGATCTCAGGCGGCGCTTGAAAGCTGGCCACGACCCGCTTGGCTTTGTCGTAGACGACCACAAAGCCATTGTCGAGCGTGATGCGGTGCGAAAGCAGCACAGCCTGGAACGCGGCCAGATCGCTCTCCGCCGCGCCGGTGGCGGCAATCGACTGCGCCTCGCCGCGCGCATTGCTAGCCACATAATGCGCCAGTTCGACGACGACGAGGGTGGAGTCGTCGCGCAACTCCGATATGTTCGGAGAAAACCAGCGGTCCATGGAGCGGTTCATCAGCAGAAAGCTGAAAAGAAACATGAAGAAGGCAGGGGCCAGGGCAATCAGTACCGCGCCCAGAACCATGCGGGAGCGCAACCGCGCACCCAGGCCGCTGTTACCCTGACCGGCGTAGAGCTTGAGGATGTTCCTGAGCAGAAGCACCAGCAGCAGCAGCAGCAGCAGAAAGACCAGCACCATCAGCACGGTGGAGAGCAGTGTTTCACCGGCCGTCTCAGGGTTGAGAAAATCCACATTGAAGGTGTAATGCCAGATCCTTACCGGCAGCGTTGTATTGATGGCTTGAAAGGCGCCAAACCCGACCAGGATCAGCATGAACGCGCTGGCATAGAAAGCCACCGTGCGCCGTCGAGGATCGCCGCTGAAGAACATGGGGAGATTATAGTTCCGGCTGGTCCGCATCTGCTTTGGCCGCGAAGAGATGATAACAATTTCGCCCGCGCGCCTTGGCTATATAGAGCGCCTCGTCGGCGGCTTTCAACAAGCTCTCCGCCTCCAGATCCTCAGAAGCCAGCACGCACACGCCGACGCTGGCAGAGACCGGAATCTGGAATGCCATAAAGTGAACAGGCTCGGCCAGTGATTTTACGATCTTGGCGGCAATACTCTCCGCCATCAAAGAATCGCTGATTTCCGGCAACAGCACAACAAACTCGTCGCCTCCCATGCGGGCGACCGTATCACTTCTGCGAACAGCCTGCTTCAAGCGGTCTGCGGCAACCCGCAGCACCTCATCGCCGCCCAAATGACCGAAGGTGTCGTTGGTGCTTTTGAATTTGTCGATGTCGATCATCAGAAGAGCCAGACTGTTTTGATGCCGTTTGGCGGCTTCCACGGCGGTATCGAGGCGGTCTTCCAGCAAAATGCGCGTCGCCAGACCCGTCAACGCATCGTGCAGCGCCATGTGGCGGAAGCGGCTCTCGCTTTCGCGCAACAGAATCGCCTGATGTTCGACGCGCTTGCGCAGCACCATCACCCAGGCAAGGATGCAGAGCGTGCCGAAGAGCGCCAAAGCCAAAAGCAGAAGAATATGGCCGGGAGTCCACCAGGATGGTTGTTCCAGGATGACAACGTCTTGAGGTGTGCGAAGCATAATGCGGAAGGATTTGGGAACGGTTTTCCCTTCGCGCAAATGGGTTCGGATATCCAGTTGCACGGCGCAGATGCCGGTAACCCGCAACTTGCTGCCGACCTTCCAAGGACTTGCCGGAGTATTCAGCAAAGTCTTTGGAAGCAAAACCGAGAATACGGTATTTTCCGCAGCCAGCATCAAGTTCACATTGGATGTGGCATCATCCTCTCCGATCAAACGGCCGTCGATCTGGACGAGTTGAGAGTGCAAATTGCCTTGCAACGCCTGCTCGGCAGAGATTTGGATGGCGGCAACCTGATCTCCGGTTCCAACCCGTCTAAGATCGGTGCCAGTGAGCATCGGCTCATTGTTCTCGGTTCCCACAAAACCAATCGCGTCAACCAAATCGCCCGGGGCGAAAGGCAGATTTTGGTTCGTCTGCATGCAGATTCCGCCTGTTGCGTCGCGAATGCAAAGCGATGAGCCTGGCCATTGAAGGGTCACAATGCCGCGCAAATGCACGCGATGAAAGGAATCGGAATAGCTGTCCCAGTGCAGCAGCCTGTTGATGGGAGTGGGGGGCCGCTGAAAAGGATCGGCCGGAGCCGGTTCCAAAATCGTTATTGCGGATAGGTTGGGAACCTTCAGATGGACGCCGACCAACTGCGAATCAGAATTGACCGTGGGTGCGGCGTTGCCGCGGATTCTTACCTTGGCGTCTATCAGGCCGATGTAATTCGCACCCTGCTCCTTCGGCAAAGTCATGCTGATCGTTCCGTCGATCAAGGCCACATGCAACGTCACGCTGCGAGGGTACTCATCAGCGTTATGAACGATACCCTCGACCTCGACCCATTGCGCGTCGTCGGTTCCGGTCAGCAGGCGGGTCAGCGTAACCCGCGGTGGATCAGGCGGAAGAGGCCGGTGTCCGATGACACGAACCGCGGGGTTGATGACGATCGAGCCAAAATCTCCCACGCCGCTCACACCCTGCACATCTACCATGGTTCCAGCGGGCAGCGGACCGATGGAGTTGGACAGAGGCCGGAAGAAGACGCAGCCCGAGGAATCGCAAAGGAAGACCGCCGCAAAGCCGATTCCATAATCCGGATCAAAGTAGGTGACAACCCCCTGAAGATGAACAGGATAGGCGCGCGCCGCCTCCGCCGCCGATAGACCGTGCGCCTGCCGGGCTGTGGTCAGCGTGGGCAAAGCGCCTGACTGCTCTTTGGCTAATTCACTGCTTGCCGCAATCGGAGTCCGGCAAACCAACATGAGCAGAGCCGCCAAAGCCGCCCAATGGAATCGAAATCCAGGAACTGGCAAACTCTGCCGCGCCGGGACGCAACAGTCCAACAGAACCTTCCTCTCCACTGGAGCGCGGCGCATTCCTGCGGCAACCGCGGAAGATGATATGACAGCTTTCAAGTCGAAACTTTCCCTCTGCATCCGCAAATCTTCACACAGCGTCAAAATCTTGATGTGTTTATCGGCAGAGCACCCGCCAGACGATACAATCTCGCCTTCATTTTTCCAAGATATTTCTGGCACTTTTCATTCTGAACCGGATACCGATTGGTGTCGAGAGGTTTGATCTTCTTGTGAAATTCGGTTCCGATCCATATCGAACACGCAAGGGATGAATCTTGGATCTTTCCTCTGATTTCTTTCAATTGCGACTGATTTACACATATGTGGCGCAGTTCGATTCAACGGTCCACACCGCCCGATCTGGATTTTTAGCGCAACTATCTGCCGTTACCATGGGATTTTCATTCGATTCCTTGGTAAAATCGGAGGAAGTTGATCCCGAACTCAGCCGGACACGACAGTCATCGACCGGTCATTCGTCTCAGATTCTTATTCCCAGAGCGTTGCTCTACTTTCAGGGGGCGTCGCGGAGGCAAGTTATCTATGCAACCCACATCATCCAAGCCGTTCTCTTACGAGACTTTTCCCATGTCAGGGCTGGTGGCGTACTTCTCCATGGAGATTGCCATTCATCCGGCCATGCCGACCTACTCTGGCGGCCTGGGTGTTTTGGCCGGAGACACGCTGCGCTCCATGGCCGACCTGGGCGTTCCGCTGGTGGCTTTTTCTCTGGTGCATCGCAAGGGTTATTTTCAGCAACATCTGGACGTTGCGGGACGGCAGACGGAGGACATTCAGCCTTGGAATCCCGCCGATTTTTGCACGGAAGAGCCAGCGCGGGTGACGGTCAGCGTGGAAGACCGCATAGTTGGAGTGCGCTGTTGGCGCTATGACCACGTGGGCCGGTACGGGCATATTGTGCCCATCTATCTTCTGGACACGGATTTGGAGGGCAACTCAGACTGGGATCGTGGCCTGACCGATCACTTGTATGGCGGCGACACCAACTACCGCTTGCAGCAGGAGATTGTGCTGGGCATGGGCGGGGCGCGCATGGCCAGCGCTTTGGGCCACCGGGTAAACGTCTTCCACATGAATGAGGGCCACGCGGCGCTGCTGACGCTGGCGCTGCTGGAGAGCCAGTTGGGCGGCGGGCCGTTGGGCGCGGCCACGGAAACCGACATGGATCAGGTACGCAAAAAGTGCGTCTTCACCACGCACACCCCGGTTCCAGCCGGTCATGACCGCTTCTCGACCGAGCAGGCGATCCGCATCCTGGGCGGCGACCGCACAGCGCGCCTTGAGAAACTGGGCTGCTTTCGCGACGGAATGTTGAATATGACGCTGCTGGCGCTGCGCTTTTCGCGCTATGCCAACGGTGTGGCGATGCAGCACGCCAAGGTTTCGCAGGCTATGTTCCCGGAGTTTGTCATCGACTCCATCACCAACGGTGTTCATGCCCCCACATGGGTCTCTGAAGCCTTTCAGAATATGTTGGATACGCACATTCCGTCGTGGCGCAGAGACACCCTTTACCTGCGCAGCGCCATCGATATTCCAGAGCCGGATATTCTGGCGGCTCATGCGCACAACAAGGCCGCACTGCTGGAAGAGGTGGCCCGGCGCACTGAAAAGGTGCTGGATCCCAAGGTGCTTACGCTGGGTTTTGCCCGCCGCGCCGCCACCTACAAGCGGGCTACGCTGCTCTTTACCGATCCCAAGCGGCTGGCCGAGATTGCCAATAAAGCCGGAGGCTTGCAGATTCTTTACGCGGGCAAGGCTCATCCCCAGGATGATCCCGGCAAGGCGCTGATTCAGCAGGTTGTCTCCGATGCTTTGCAGCTCTCGAGTGAGCAACTGAAGATCATCTATCTGGAGAATTACGACTGGAAGTTGGGCGCGCTGCTGAGCGCAGGCGTGGATGTTTGGGTGAATACGCCGCGCCGACCCTATGAGGCCTCCGGCACCAGCGGCATGAAGGCCGCGCTGAACGGCGTTCCCAGCTTGTCAATTTTGGACGGCTGGTGGATTGAGGGTTGGATTGAGGGCTTTACCGGCTGGGCCATCGAGGACGGCGCGGATGATGCCGCTGAAGCTGATTCGCTCTATAAGAAGCTGGAAACAGCCGTGGTTCCGCTCTACCTGGATGCGCCCGAAAAGTGGGCCGCGCTGATGCGCACCACGGTTGCTTTCAACGGCTCCTACTTCAATACCAACCGCATGGCGCGCCAATACACTCGCAACTCGTATTACCCGGTAAAGTTGATTCAGAAGGTGAAGGTGTAGAAGCATTTCAGTACAACGACTTGCGCGAAGAACGCAATGGTACTTTGGTTCGCCGTCCGCTCATCGGGCGGCGAATTCTTTTGCTGGCAAAGCCGATAAGCGCATCATGGAGGCCGGCCATGACGCTGATACGCAATCTGCTGCTGGTGGGCGCGATGTTGCTGGCCTGGGTCCCGGCGCGGGCTGGTGGAGTTCCGCAGGCGCGCAACGCCCCGATCGCCATAAGCGGTGTCTATTCAGTTGTCTTCCATGTGAATCTGGCTTCGACTCTGCCGGCCGGCAGCATTCTCACCTGCCGGGCGCGTATGGCGCCAATTCCTGGTGGAGTTGACCTGCGCAATCAGATGCTTTCTGCAACGCCCGTTGCGTTGGGCCAGACTCGATTGACCGGTTCGACGGCTGCCTGTACGGCGGAGATCCCCTTTTCCTGGACGGTGACCAGCCCCCCTAATGCGGTGGAGTTGTTTTATGAGATTGAAGTGGTGAACCTTCAGGGAGTTGCGCCGACATTGCTCCGATCAAGCGCGCCGCAGCAGACCAACGCCGCCTTTCTGATTACAAACAGCTTCCCCGATCTGACTTTGAATTTGACCTTCTAATCGCAAATCCAATGAATCTTGGCCTGCTTGTGTACAGAGGGTGGCCTGGTGCGTTATCCTGAGCCTTAGCCCATGATCTTCTCCCGCGATTACATCGGGTATCTAGCCCGCCGGACTGTCAAGCATCTCATCGACGCCAAGATGATCACCACCAGCGACCCGAAAGCGACCGAAGCCCATGTCGCCGCTGGACTGGTCGAGGAACTGTCACTGGAAGACCGCATCAACGAGGAAGTTCGCGTGATTCTGGACGCCTACTCCGAGGAGATGCGCAAGTCCGGCGCGCAGTATGCCGAGATGTTCAAAAAGGTGAAGACTGAACTCACCAAAAAGTACAAGGCGGTGCTATGAGGATCAGCCCCGACAAGCTCAACAAGCTGGCCCACACCGTGGCGGACACGCTGGCCGATTCCGCCGAGGTCGGCTTCATGGAAGATCGCAACACCATCCGTCAGGAGGCGCGCAAAGCGCTCACCGCGCTGCTTTCTCAAGAGGCTGGCATCGACGATGCCGCGCGGAAAAAAATCGCCAACCAGAAGAAGATCATTCAAGAAGGCTCGCAAGAATGGGAGATCCTCTACCGCAAGTACTATAACGACGAAGTGCGCAAGCTGGGTATTTAAATTTCCCTTTTTCACTTTTCATTGGATGAGTCTTCGACATAAAGGTGGAATCTTGCAACCCTTTTGTCGGCCCGGTTTTTTGCAATGCGGTCTCCAACCGTAACCTTTCAAGCCCGGATGCATCTCATGAATGCCGGATAGATAGGAAACGGCCCAGGAGCTTCCCCATGCTTCGAATGCTTGCTACGCGCAGTATAGTTCGTTCTCTGCTGATTGTTGTGCTTTTCTACACCGGTTGTCGCGCGGCCGCCAAGACGCCCGTGCCTGCTGCGGCGCAGGACGTACCACTGGCGCAAACGTCTGGCAAGCAGACAGCCGTCTTTGCCGGAGGCTGCTTTTGGGGAACGCAGTCGGTCTTTGAGCGGGTCAAAGGGGTGCTGACCACAACAGTCGGCTACGCTGGCGGCTCTGCCTACACCGCAACCTATAGCCAGGTAACCACCGAAACTACCGGGCACGCAGAATCAGTTCGCATCGTCTTTGACCCATCAAAGATCACCTACGGGCAACTGCTGCGCGTCTTTTTCTCCGTTGCCCACGACCCCACTCAACTCAACCGTCAGGGGCCGGACGAGGGAACTTCCTATCGCTCCGCGATCTTCTATTTGAATGATGAACAGAGACGCATTAGTCAGGCCTACATTACGCAACTTGATGAGGCGCACGCCTTTCCCAAGCCGATCGTGACACAGGTTGTTCCGCTGCATGGCTTTTACGACGCCGAGTATTACCATCAGCATTACGCAGACCACAATCCCGGCAATCCGTACATTCAGGTCTGCGATCGCCCCAAGATCGAGGCCCTCAGACAGCAGTTCCCTGAGCTCTTTCAGGAGTACAACGGCAAGTAAATCAAGATCTGTTTGGAAGAAGTGAAGACGGGAATTCTACTGGTTTCTCCATCCGTTTCGCTGGCAGACGCGCAAACGCTCTGGTATCGGCTCAAGCGCTGGCTAGAACGGGACTTCCGGTGATCGGATTCGCCAAGGTGTGAGCTTCCATTTCTGGTTCAGTAGCAACCGGCACACGTGCCAGTTCCCAGGCCGATCGGTCCTTGAGCAGCCTGGACACCAGCGCGGTGTGCATTGCGTGTCCGGCGCGCTCGGCAACGACGTGGCCTTCGATGCGTCTTCCGGCCAGCGAAAGATCGCCGATCAGATCCAGAATCTTGTGACGTACATACTCATCCGGGAAGCGAAGTGATCCGTTCTCCGGGCCATCTGGCCCCAGAATAATCGCGCTTTCAGGACCTGCTCCGCGGATCAGGCCCATGTCACGCAGTTTTTTTTCGTCCGCCTTGTAGCCGAAGGTGCGCGCCGGGGCGATGTAAGTGCCATAGGTCTCGGCGGCCAGATCAATGCATGCACTCTGCCGTCCAATGGGAGATGGAAAATCGATGGTGTAAAGAATGCGATAGCCTGTGCCGGGATAGACGCCAATGAACTTGTTGCCATCGTGCACTTCGACCGGACGCAGCACACGAACGGTCTCACGGCGGCGGCGCTGCACGCGGATGCCGACTCGCAAGAATGCTTCGACA
>Ga0181520_10003275_pt1 | contig 28694 bp, 27 predicted proteins | sample PEATcosm2014_Bin_29_FD_132451 | JGI IMG/M metagenome (GOLD analysis project Ga0181520, IMG submission 132451) | Peatland microbial communities from MTU Mesocosm Facility, Houghton, MI, USA - PEATcosm2014_Bin02_30_metaG | ecosystem: Environmental > Terrestrial > Soil > Wetlands > Peat | place...
CCTATTTCGCCTGGCTCATGGACGGCCGGTATCGCGCGCCGCGCGCGCTCCAATGGTTCGAGAACCGCCTCGACACCGGGCCGCAAAATTGGAAGCAATACACACTGGCGCTGGTCGTCTTCAACGTCGCGCTGTTCGTGTTCGGCTATGTCGTCCTCTCGCTGCAGCCGTTGGCGCCGCTGAACCCGCTCGGTCGTGGCATGTTGGAGCCGACGACCATTTTCAACACGGTCATATCGTTTATGACCAACACGAACCTGCAGCACTATTCCGGCGACCAGCACTTCTCGAATTTCAGCCAGACGTTCTTCATTCTGCCCAATATGTTCCTCTCCGCCTCGGTGGGCTTCTGCGCGCTGGCGGCGATCATCCGCGCATTTCGCGGCGAGGGCACGGTCGGCAACTTCTTCGTCGATATGTGGCGCGTCGCCATCTACATCTATCTACCCGTCGCGCTGATCTTCGGCGTCATTTTCATGCAGCAGGGCATGCCGATGACCTTCAACAGCGCCGAGGTCGCGACGACGCTCGAACCCGGCTCGATGGGCCTGGACGACAAGGGCGCAGCCAAGCCGCAAACCATCGTCGTCGGGCCGGTCGCCGCGGTGATCCCGATCAAGATGCTCGGCACCAACGGCGGCGGCTTCTACGGCATGAACGCCGCGCACCCGTTGGAGAACCCGACGGCGACGACCAACTTCTTCACCACGCTGGCGACGATGCTGTTCCCGTTCGCCCTGGTGCTGATGTACGGGCGCATGCTCAAGCGCATTCGCCACTCCGTCGTCATCTACGGCGTCATGCTGGCGATGATGGCGGGCCTGATCGCCTGGGTCATCTATTTCGACACGATGCAACCGAACCCCGGCCTCACCGCCCACGCAGGCGCTTCTTACGCGATCGCCAATCCCACGGCGCCGTCGGGCAGAATCGACGTGACCAGCCCGCCGGTCGCGGCGCTGCCGGTCGACCAGCATCTCGGCAATCTCGAGGGCAAGGAACTGCGTTTTGGGACCTCCGCCGGCGCCGCTTTCGCTGCGATCACCACCGACGTGACCTGCGGCGCGATCAACGCGGAGATGGACAGCCTCAATCCGCTCGCCGGCCTGTCGCCGATGGTTGGGATGTGGCTCAACTGCGTCTTCGGCGGCAAGGGCGTCGGCATGATCAACTTGCTGCTGTTCCTCATCGTCGGTGTGTTCCTCGCCGGGCAAATGGTCGGCCGCACACCCGAATATCTCGGGCGCAAGGTCGGCGCGCGCGAAATGAAGCTGGCGATGATCGCGCTGCTGGTGCACCCGATCCTCATCCTCGGGCCGACCGGCTTGTTCGCCGCGACGTCGTGGGGAACCACGGCCGAGGCGAACCCTGGCGCGCACGGGTTTTCGGAAATCGTCTACCAATATTCCTCGGCCTCCGCGAACAACGGCTCGGCGTTCGACGGCCTCGGCGTCACCTACGGACTCAACGAAGCCGCCAGCCCCGCGCCGGAGGCGGTTCCCTGGGATATCGGCACCGGCCTGGTGATGCTGTTCAGCCGCTATCTGCCGATCATCGCGCCGATCGCCATGGCGTTCTATCTCGGACGAAAGAAGGTGGCGCCAGTGACGCTCGGCACCATGAGCGACGACACCTGGACGTTCGGCTTCCTCTTGCTCGGCACCATCATCGTCATAGGCGCGCTGCTCTTTCTACCGGTCGCCGCGCTCGGGCCCTTGGCGGAGCATTTCGGGCCGATTCCGTTCGGCGGTTGAGACGGTACTCGCACGATCGCGAAGCCCACAGCGGCGATCGATTGGAAATTCGCAGGAGTTCGAACCATGGACACCTTGAGCGCCTCGAGCCCGGCCATCAATTTGGCTCGGCGTCGGGATCTGTTCTCGACGCAGATCGTCATAACCGCGCTGAAACAGTCCTTCCTCATGCTGCGCCCCGACGTGCAGTGGAAGAACCCGGTGATGTTCGTCGTCGAGATCGGCGCGGTCCTGACCCTTCTCTATGTCCTTCAGGCCGCACTCGGAACTTCGTCGAGCACGGTGTCGATCACCTATTTCATCGCGCTCGACATCTGGCTGTTCCTCACCGTTCTGTTCGCCAATTTCGCCACGGCGATCGCCGAGGAGCGCGGCAAGGCGCAGGCGGAGACGCTGCGCAGGACCCGCGTCGCCACGCCGGCCTTTCGGCGCCGCGCCGACCGGTCGATCGAGAAGGTTTCCTCGAACGATCTGAGGAACGGCGACGTGGTCGTCGTCGGGGCGCCGCAGATCATTCCCGGCGACGGCGAGGTCATCGAGGGCGTCGCGATGGTCAACGAAGCGGCGATCACCGGCGAATCCGCGCCGGTCATCCGCGAGGCCGGCGGCGACCGCTCGGGCGTCACCGGCGGCACGACCGTGCTTTCGGACAGCATCGTCGTGCGCATCTCGGCCGGCCCCGGCGAATCGTTCCTCGACAAGATGATCGCCTTGGTCGAAGGGGCGCGTCGCCAGCGCACGCCGAACGAAATCGCGTTGACGCTGGTTCTCACCGCGTTCACGCTGATCTTCATGATCGTCGTCGTGCCGCTGTGGCCGATGGCGGCGAACGCCGAGCAGTATATGACGAGCTACCTCGGCCTCAGCGATCCATTGCGGAGCCTCGGCACCGACGTGCCGACTTTGGTCGCGCTCGTCGTCTGCCTGATCCCGACGACGATCGGCGCTCTTCTCGCCGCGATCGGCATCGCCGGGATGGACCGGGCGCTGCGCGCCAACATCATGGCCAAGAGCGGCAAGGCGGTCGAGGTCGCCGGCGACATCGATACGGTGCTGCTCGACAAGACCGGGACGATCACGCTCGGCGATCGGCAGGCGCGCGAGTTCATCCCGATCGGCGGCGTCGCCGAAAAGGAACTCGGTCGCCTGGCGGCGCTGGCCTCCGTTTCCGACCAGACGCCGGAGGGCAAGAGCATCGTCCTGGCGTACACGGGGATGGGGCTGTCGCGCACGCCGATCGCGACTCCCGACGGCGCGACTTTCGTGCCGTTCACCGCACAGACCCGGATGAGCGGCGTCGACCTGCCCGACGGCGTCAAGATTCGCAAAGGCGCTCCTGATGCGATCGTTCGCTATGTCGAGAGCCTGAACGGCGTCGTTCCCCGCGAGTTGGCGGCGATCGTCGGCAAGGTCGGCGGGCGCGGAGCGACGCCGCTGGTCGTCGCCGAGAACAACAGGGTGGCAGGCGTCGTCGCGCTGGAGGACATTCTCAAACCCGGCATCAAGGAACGCATGGGCCAGTTGCGGCAGATGGGTCTGCGCACGGTGATGATCACCGGCGACAACCCGGTCACCGCGCAAGCCATCGCCACCCAGGCGGGAGTCGACGATTTCATCGCCGAGGCGACGCCGGAAAAGAAGCTCGCCTATCTGCGCCGGGAGCAGGCCGAGGGCAAACTCGTCGCGATGATGGGCGACGGCACCAACGACGCGCCATCGCTCGCCCAAGCCGACGTCGGCCTGGCGATGAACTCGGGCACGCAGGCGGCCAAGGAAGCCGGCAACATGGTCGACCTCGACAGCGACCCGACCAAGCTGATCGAGGTCGTCGCGATCGGCAAGCAATTGCTGATGACGCGGGGGGCGCTCACCACGTTCTCGATCGCCAACGACGTGGCGAAGTACTTCGCCATCATTCCGGCGATGTTCGCCGGAACGCTGCCGTGGCTGAAGGCGATGGACGTCATGGGCCTGCATTCGCCGACCTCGGCGATTCTGTCGGCCGTCATCTTCAACGCGATCATCATTCCGCTGCTGATCCCGATCGCGCTGAAGGGGGTTCGCTATCAGCCGTTGGGCGCCGACGCGTTGCTGCGGCGCAACCTGCTGATCTGGGGCCTCGGCGGCGTCATCGTTCCCTTCATCGGCATCAAGGCGATCGACATGGTCATGGTCGCCTTGCGGCTGGTCGCTTGAATCGGAGACATATGATGTTGCGCTACCTCACGAAGAGCGTCTGGCTCTTGGCTCTGGGCGTCGTGATCACCTGCGGGATCTACCCCGGCATTCTCTGGGTGGTCGGACAGACTCTGTTCCCCTTCCAGGCCAACGGCAGCATCGTGCGCGACGCCGACGGCAAGGTGATCGGTTCGCTGCTGGTGGCTCAGCCTTTCACCAAGGACGAGTACTTCCAGCCGCGGCCGTCGGCCGCCTCGTTCGACGCCACCGCCTCGACCTCGTCGGGCTACGCGCCGTCGAACTACGCCTTGCGCGACCGCGTCGCGCGCGTAATCGGGCCGGTCGCCACTTACGCCGACGGCGCCAAGAAAGGTCAGCCGGTGGCGCCCGACGTCGAGGCCTGGTTCCAGGCCGACAAGTTCGGCGGCCAGCCGCACATCGTCGGCCAGTGGGCCGACGCCCACAACAGCCTCGCCCAGGGTTGGGTGACCGGCGATCCGACCCATTCGGCCTATGTCGACGCGTGGGAGAAGACCCACGACGGCGACGTCAAGGACTGGATCAAGGCCAATCCCGCCACGCCGCAGCCGAAGGAGTCCGACCTCGCCGTCGTCTTCTTCAAGTCCTTCTCCAACGAGCATCCCGGCATGTTTCCCTCGCCGGTCACCAAGACCGGCGCCGACGGCAAGCCGGCCACCGACATCGAGCCGGTCAACGCCGGCTCGGACGTCCAGTCGATCTTCTTCGACATGTGGCGTTCGGATCACCCGGACGTCGCGCTCAACGACGTGCCGGGCGATCTCGTCACCGCCTCGGCTTCGGGGCTCGACCCGCACATCACGCTCGACAACGCCGAGTTCCAGCTCGACCGCGTCGCCGCGAAATGGGCCGACGACAAGAAGCGCGACGTCGGCGACGTGCGCAAGGAGATCGAGGCGATTTTGCAGCAGAAGGCGAACGCGCCTTGGGGCGGTCTGATCGGCGAGAAGATCGTCAACGTGCTCGAGGTCAACCTCGAGCTGCACAAGCGCTTCGGCGACCCGGTCTAGCCGACAGCGTTTCGTCGGGCGGGCTCGCTGCGACGAAACCCGGGAGACGCGCGCGGACTCGCCCCCGCGCGCGTCTCCAATGCCGACGATCGACCCGGCGATCGGCGCCCGGGGCGCTTTCGGCCTGAGGCGGACGGACATGGACGCGAAGGTCTCGCGATCCCGCACGCGGGTGCTGGTCCTGACGGACGAGGTCCAACTGTTCCGGCTCGCGCGCGCGGTGCTCGCGCCGAGAGGCTGCGTGGTCGAGACCGCCTCGCCAGCCGCTCATGGCGGGACTGGCGCCTATGACGTCGTCGTCCTCGATCTGGCGCGCCTCGACCCCGCTCTCGTCGAGCGGCGCCAACGCGAATTTCCCGACGCCGAGATCCTCGCGCTGAGCGGCGAGTGCCGCGAAGCCGAGGCCGTCGCGGTGATCGAGGCCGGCGCGGACTGGCTTGTCCGACCCTTCCGTTCCGACGACCTGGCGGCGAGGGTGCGCGCCGCCCAACTGAGGCGGCTGGCGACGCTTGGCGCGCCGCGCCGCTACGTTCACGGCCGGTTTACGATCGACTTTCTCGAACAGCGCGTTCTGCGCGACGGGGGCCGGGTTGCGGCGACGCCGAGCGAACTGCGTCTGCTGACGATCCTGGCGCGCGCCAGCGGGCGGGTGGCGACGATGGTCGAGATCGTCGCCGGCCTCGGGCGCGACGATTCTCTTCGCGCCCGCCAATCGGTCCACGGCCTCGTCTACGGCCTGCGGCGCAAGATCGAACGCGATCCCGTTCGCCCGGAGATCCTTCTGAATGAGGCGAGGGTCGGTTATCGCCTGGCGTCAGTGGCGGACGAGTCTGCACAAGGTCTCGTGGCGCGAGGCGCAGACGCATCGAACGTCAAAGCTGCGCGATGAAGATGAATTGGAAGGAGGTCTGATGAGTGGGTTTCTTCAGAGCTGGCGGCTTGATGGGGCAGGCGCAGAAACCGGTTGGCGGAATGTCAAGGAAGGAAGAGAGGAGGTCTATCCCACCGTCGTCGATGTCCTCTATCCGATCGGCTTGTTGTTCGCGATTGTGTTGTCGCTGGCTTTGGCCGCCGAACTCCTGACCACCGCGCGCTAGCGGCGCCCTTTGGCGCCCGCTGATCGCGAAGCGCCGCCGGATGCGGGTCTTGCTCGGGCGCAATCGCTTCTTCCAGTTGTTCGCTCGCTGGGTTCGCCGGCGCGATTTCGCGGCCCGGCGCGAATACGGCTTTGCGCGAACGGTGTCGCCGGGCGCTTTGGGCTCGTCCCGGCGTGTCGTCGACCGCGGCGATCACGCCGTCAAAGCTACGCCACGCCTCGGCGACCCATCTCACAGGCTTCTGACGACGGCTGTCGAGCCACGTTCAAGAGGCGCCTGAGCGGCGACAAGCGCAGCCTCGACGTCAGCTTGAACGCCAGCGTTCCGCTGCCGGTCGCAATCGTCCTGACGCTGTCGACCGGATTGGCGGCTGGCGCGGTCAACCCGACGATCTTCTCCCCGACGGCCTGTCGGGACTGTTCGCCGGCGCGGCTGCGGCGGCGTTCGTCGCGCAGATCGGCTTCGCGCCGATGCAGACCGGCTCTGGCCAAGAGGTCAAGGCGATCATCGTCGTGGCGCTCGGCGGCGTGAGCCTTTCGGGCGGCGCCGGCGACTCGATGTCGGCGGTCGTCGGAGCCCGGCTGCTCACCGCCGTCGTGCTCGGCGGCGGCGGCGCGGGGCTGGGGACGCGTCTCGCCGGCCCAGTGCTCGGATTCCTGCGCCAAGGCCTGCTGGCGCTCGGGGTCGGCAACGACGTCATCCCGATCGTCGTCGGCGGGCCTCTGGTCGGCGCGGTCGCTATGAAACTCGGCCTGGCGACCCGCATCGCCGCCGAGATCGACGCCCAATCCGTCAAGACCTGTTGCGTCGACTCCGGCTTTGAGCGGGGAGGTCGCCCGGCTTCGATCGTCATCGCCGGCGGAAAGAAGCCGCCTGAGCTCGAGGCGGCCGCAAAATCTTGCAGGCGGACGCGCCTGTGGCGATGATCGAGGCGACCAAGGCCGTTCACGAACTCGAGCGGCCGGACAAGGCGCTTCGATTCTAGTATGACCTCAAAGCTGATAAACGCTGAGTCCGTTCGCGGACGGGCCGCGATTCAAGGCTTGGGGAAAGAGACAGCATGGCCAACGCAACATCCTTGCCGACGCGGCCCTTTGGCCGAACCGGGATGAACATCACTCGCGTCGGCTACGGCGCCTATGCCATCGGCGGCGCCGATTGGCAGTTCGGCTGGGGCAAGCAGGACGACAACGACTCGATCGCCGCGATCCGCCGCGCGATCGAGGGCGGGCTGAACTGGATCGACACCGCGGCAGTTTATGGCCTCGGCCATTCCGAGAGGTTGGTGGCGCGCGCCCTGCGCGACATTCCGCGCGCCGACCGGCCTTACGTGTTCACAAAGTGCGGGTTGGAATGGGACGACGACAATCATCTTGCGCCGATCCGGCAAGTCGGCGCGCCAGCGAAGTTGCGCGCCGGGCTGGAGGCATCGCTGCGTCGGCTCGAGGTCGAGCGGATCGATCTGCTGCAGATGCATTGGCCGCCGGGATCGGACCGTACGCCGCTTGAGATCTATTGGCGGACGCTCTTGGACATGAAGAAGGAAGGCAAGATCCGGGCGGTGGGTCTTTCCAACCACAACGTCGCCCAACTCGAAGCCGCCGAGCGGCTTGGTCATGTCGACACGCTCCAGCCGCCGTTCTCGGCGATCCATCGCGAAGTCGGCGCAGCGGAGCTGCCGTGGTGCGCCACGCACGATACCGGCGTGATCGTCTACAGCCCGATGCAGGCCGGATTGCTGACCGGCGCGTTCACCGAGGCGCGCCGGGCGGCGCTGCCGGCAAATGACTGGCGTACGCTGTCGCCCGACTTCAATGGCGAAGCCTTGGGACGAAACTTGGCGCTGGCGGACGCGCTGAAGCCGATTGCGGCGCGGCGCGGCGTCACGCAAGGGGCGGTCGCGGCGGCGTGGACCCTGGCTTGGCCGGGCGTGACGGCGGCGATCGTCGGCGCGCGCCGGTCGGCGCAGGTCGACGGCTGGATCTCCGCCGCCACGTTGGAGCTCACCGGCGCAGATCTGAAAGAGATCGCCGACGCCATCGCCGCGACCGGCGCCGGCTTCGGCCCTTCGACGCCCGCGCTCGAAGGCTGAGCGGCGCGACCTGTGCCAGTTGGTCTGCTCGGCTGGCGCCGGGCGACGCCGCTTCGCTGCGAGTGAGCCGGCCCCGATCGTCTTGATCGCGCCAAGCTCGAAGATTCGAATTGCGCCCGTCTCGGCCGGGCGGAGGGCGCTCCATGGAAAGGTCAGGCGCGCTGACGATTTCGCGGGGTTTCGGCGAGTCGCCCCTGGGCGCCAGGGGAACCTGGCAGGCGCGAACGTCCTCCGGACCGCGCCGTTCCGGCGAGCGACGAAAAAGCTGGCTGACCTTCGAACCTGCGCGAATGTAGGATCGCAGCGTCGTCGGCGAAAGATTGCGGATCGTCATGTCCTCGATCCTGCGACGACGCGGAAAGGACGTCTCGCCCATCTGAAACTTCCGCCTGAGAGGGGGCTGCGACACCCCATCCTCTCAGGCGCAAGAACCTCCGCGCCATTCCGACATTCCCGCCGCGCCGGCGGCTTCGTTCAATCCCACGAGAGTCCGTCGCTGAGGCCTTGAGACTATAGTTGCAAATGCTGGCGCTTGGCGCATCCTTTTGGTGCCGTCAGGTCGAAGCGATCCAATGACGGCTCTCAATTGCGAACGATCATGCGCTCGGCTCCGATTTCCTAAACGCGTTGCAACGCGGAATTTTCGACTATTTCGTTGATGAAGCGAACCCGTTAAACGGATCTATAAACGGGTTCATCTTGCAGAGGCGGGCGAATTCTGGAAGAGCGCGCGCGAAATTGCGATACTCGAGGGCTCGATTGGAATACTTGGTCATCCCATCGACATGGCTTGCAAGCCGATCGTTCGTTGCGGCGATCGTCCATGTCCCGATCGCCGCCGCCGTCACCGTTCACACGCTGATCAACAAGCGCGACGTCCCCGCCGCCATCGGGTGGATCGGAATGGCGTGGCTCGCGCCCGTCGTCGGCGCGCTCCTGTATCTCGGCTTTGGGATCAATCGCGTAAAGCGCCGCGCGCGGCGATTGAAAGGATCGCTTCGGAATGTCGCTCCCCTCAGGGCGAGCGGCGCGGCGCCCTCCGATCCGATCGAGCGTCTCAAGATTGCGATCGCCAAGATCACCGGCCAGGACATCTCGACCGGCAAGGTGGCCGCCGCGCTCGCCTGCGGGGACGAGGCCTACCCGCGAATGCTCGCCGCCATCGAGGGCGCGAAAGTCAGCGTCGCTCTCTCGACTTAAATCTTCCGCACCGACGCCCTTGGACTGCGATTCGTCGACGCCCTGGCCAGGGCGCATCGCAGGGGCGTGGCGACTCGCGTTCTGATCGACGGCTTCGGCGGCGGCTTCATGCGCTCTTCCGCCTATCGTCATCTGCGCAGGCAGGGCGTTCCCGTCGCGCGCTTCCTCCATTCGACGCTGCCTTGGCAGATGCCGTTCCTGGACTTACGCCTGCACAAGAAGAGCCTGATTGTCGACGGGGTCGCGGCCTTCGTCGGCGGTCTCAATATCGGCGCCGAGAACCTGCTCGAATCACGGCCGAAGGCGCCGGTCCGCGACTTGCACTTTCTTGTCGAGGGCGCGGTCGTGCGGCAAATCGCGCAACAATTCGACGACGACTGGTCCTTCACGATGGGCGACGCTCAGACCGAGACGAAGCCCTCGCCCGACCTGGCCTCGGGCGAAAGAGACGCTGCGCGCGCGCTTGCGGCCGGTCCGGACCAAGAGGTAGATCAGTTGGTTCTGGTCCTGTTGTCGGCGGTTCATTCGGCGCAGCAATCGATCCGCATCGTGACGCCGTATTTCGTGCCAGAGGAGCAATTGGTGACCGCGCTCCAGCTGGCGGCCCTGCGCGGAGTGGACGTCCAGCTCGTTCTGCCGGCGGCGAATAACCATCGGCTTGTCGCCTGGGCGGTTGGGGCGCATGTCAGGCCCTTGCTGCAATCCGGTTGCCGTCTCTGGCGCGGTCCGCCGCCATTCGACCATTCGAAGTTGATGACCATCGACGGCAAGTGGAGTCTCGTCGGCAGCGCCAATTGGGACATGCGCAGCCTCAGGCTCAACTTCGAGCTGACCCTCGAGACCTACGATCCCGATTTCGCCAGCCGGTTAAGCGCAATCATCGCCGCGCGCCGCGCGCGTCCGGTCACTTTGGCGGAAATCGACGGCCGCCGGTTCGTCGTCAAGCTGCGCGACGCAGCGGCGCGGCTGACGATGCCCTATATATGAAAGAGTCCGAACTGAGGTGATGATGAAGGTCGCATCCTACAATATCCATAAATGCAGAGGCGCGGATCGTAGCGTCAGGCCGGACCGGATCGCCGAGGTCATCGGCGAGATCGGCGCCGACGTCGTCGCCCTTCAGGAGGTCGATCGTCGCTTCGGCAAGAAAGGCGGCCTGCTCGATCCGGAGGCGATCCTGCGTCAGACGGGAATGCAACTCCTCGTGCAATCCGACGCGCCGCATCGCCACGGCTGGCGCGGCAACGCCTTGCTCGTGCGCGGAGAGCCGCAAGCCTACCGTCGCTCGCGCCTCAAACTGCCCGGACTGGAGCCGCGCGGCGCGATCGTCGCCGAGATGGACCTCGGCGAGGGGGAGTTTCGCATCATCGCCGCTCATCTCGGGCTGTTTCGTCTCTCCCGGGTCGATCAGGCAGGCGCGCTCTTGGCGGCGTTCATGGACCTGCCGCCGATGCCGACCGTCCTGCTCGGCGACTTCAACGAGTGGCGCCGCCGCCGTCGTTCGTCGCTCGGCGTTCTCGAGCCGACCTTCGGCGCCGCTCCGTCAATCCTGAGTTTCCCGGCGCGGCGACCGATCTTCGCGCTGGATCGCATTCTCGGTTGGCCGAGCAGCCTGATCGGCGATCTCGCCGTTCACGATACGCCGCTCGCCCGACAAGCCTCCGATCATCTTCCGCTGGCCGCGACGGCGAACATGGAACTGGCGAACTCGCAGACGCCGCTCGCAGCTTGAACCGAATGGTCGGCGGGCGCCGCGCCGGGTTGAGCGCGCGGCGCCGCCAAAGGGTTTGCGACCCGAGAGCGCCGCAATTCTCTTTCCCGCTGTGGATTGGCGCCCAATCGGGCCCTCGCTGAGAAGGCTCGCCAATCGTCTGGCGATCCGTCCAAGTCTTGCGTTCGACGGGGGCCGCCAGATGCAATCAGATCTGAGCTCTACTCGAATGCATCGTCAAATGCGCCGCCAGCTCCTTTCTCGCGTCGCTGGGCACAACCTGCATGAAGGCGTTGTTGAGATCGCGCATCTGGCGGCGCAGGTCGTAAAGTTGATCGAGCAGCGACAGGACGACCGGCAGGGCGTCCTCGTTGATCTCTATCTCATCGCGCATTTCCAGGATCAGGCGCGCGCGCGCCACGTCGATTTCTCGAAACGCGTAGTCGCCGGCCGACTTGTCGGGCCGGACCCACGCGTTCGAGATCCAGCGCTCGAGGTCCTGCCGCTTCAGCCCGGAAATCCGCGCGATTACGACATCGACGCCGATCATGGTTGCTCCCTCATGTCCAGCCTGGGATCGATCGCGTTCTTCGGTTTCCAATTGCGCAGGAATTCTTCCAACGCTTCGTCTGGGGCGCCCAACACGACGTTCAGTTTGGCGTAGAGATCTCCGGCGGCGAGGCCGTCGTGCGCGGGCACGCCTCGTCCTCGGAGCCTGAGTTCAGTCCGGCTGTCGGCGCGAGGCGGCACACGCATGCTGACGGGGCCGCCTGGGGTTGGAACCTCGATGGAGCCGCCGAGAACCGCCTCGGACAGCGACACGGGCAACGCAAGGCGAATGTCCTGGCCGTCGCGGCGAAAATGGCGATGCTCGGCGACGTGAACCTCGATCAGGGCGTCGCCTGCGGGGCCGCCGTTTCGACCGGGTCCCCCGAGACCGCGCAGGCGAAGCGTTTGTCCGTCTGTTGTTCCCGGCGGGATCTTGACGTCGAGCGTGCGGCCATCCGGCAGCGTCAGTCGACGCGTCGCACCGTTCACGGCGTCGAGAAAGGCTATTGACAAGGCGTAACGCTCGTCCCGGCCGTGACTTTGGCGATCGTCGTCCGTCTGCCGCCCCTCGCCGAACACCGAGTTGAAGATGTCGCCGAAGTCGGCGTCGCTCCATCCGCCCGACTGCGGACCGGTTCGACTGTATCGGCGGCCCGATTCACCTTCCGCGTGGTCGCGATACGACTCCCCTGGAGCCTGCTCTTGCCCGGATGCGTCAATCTCGCCGCGATCGAACTTTCCCCGCTTCTCGGGATCCGACAGAATCGAATTGGCGGCGGATACAGCCTTGAAAGTCTCTTCGGCCTTCGCGTTTCCGGGGTTGAGGTCGGGGTGGTGTTGCTTGGCCGATTTTCGGTACGCGTCCCGGATGGCGTCCTGGCTCGCGTCACGCGGCACGCCAAGCGTCGTGTATGGGTCCGCCAACTCGCGCTCCCTTCATTCATTTGCCGGTCGACGCGCTCTTGACGGATACATGCGGCGCTCGATCTGGGGAACAAGGCCGGGCTGAGAGGTCGTTTAGACGTTGTTCACGGCTGCCCGACATAGAGGACGATCTTGCCGACGGTGCGACCGGACTCGCTCAGCGCATGCGCGTCGGCGACATTCTGCAACGCGAATTCGCCGCCAATCAGGGGGCGCAACTTGCCCGCCTCGACGAGGCCCGCCAGCCGATCGAGAACCGGCGCGTTGGGGCTGATGAACACGAAGGCGCTGCGGACGCCCAAGGCCGTCGCGCGCTCGTTCGGGGGAACGCTCACGGTCGAAACAAGAATGCCGCCTCGACGCAAGACCGGCCATGACGACGCCTGCACGTCGCCGCCGATCGTATCGACCACCAGGTCGGCGTCTTTCACCTCGTCGGCGAAACGTGCGCTGCGATAGTCGATCACCTGATCCGCGCCGAGCGAGCGAACCAGTCCAATGTTGGCGCTCGAAGTGGTCGCCACGACGTGGGCGCCGCGGGACTTCGCGATCTGGACCGCGAGAGAACCGACGCCGCCGGAGGCCGCATGGATCAGCGCCGTCTGACCGGCCGCGAGATTTCCAATCGTGACGATCGTTTCCCAGGCGGTGATGCCCGCCAGAGGAATCGACGCCGCTTCGACGTGCGAGATCGTCTTCGGCTTTCTCGCAAGTTCGACGGCGCGGACCGCGATGTATTCGGCGTAACTCCCATTCCGCCGAATGTCGGGACGCGAAAAGACGGCGTCGCCGATGGCGAAGTTGGAGACCTCGGCGCCCAACGCTTCGACGACGCCCGAGAAATCCCAGCCAAGCGTCAGCGGAAAGACATAGGGAACCATGGTCCTCAAGTGCCCCTGCCGGATCTTCCAATCGACCGGGTTGACCGCCGCGGCGACAATGCGCACCAGCGCCTCGTCGGGTTTGATTTCCGGCTTGGGCGCGTCTTCGAACTGGAGAACCGTGCGGTCTCCGTAGGCATGAATCCTGACGGCTTTCATGAAGTCTCCTTGGATTTGGCGAGGAAAGCTTCCTGCGGTAGAGCGCCGCCCTGGAAAGGATCCTTCGCATCTGGCGCCTGGCGCGCCATTGCCCGCAAAGGTTGGATTCGCGCGGGCGCCGGCTTTGCGGAATGCCGGGTCGCGTGGCGGGGAGTCGCTTCAGCGGCGAAAGAGCGGCCGGCGGCCGCCCGACGGCCCCGGTTTGGCGACGAGAGCCGTCGCCTTCGGGCGCGGCGCTTCTGATTCGCCGGCCGCGGGATCGTTCTTCGAAGGACAAGGGGCCGCACCGAAGCTGCCGCCAAACGTTTCGGTTAACTTGGCCTCTGGGGCGGATAGCATGCGCGCCTTCATCATGTGACGGATGTCTGATATGGCGGTTCGATCGGTTGCGCGGCGGTCGCGCGATAGCGGGCGCCTTAAAGCGACGTCGCTGCGCCGTGTGATAGGAGCAAAAACCGCCATAGGTCAGACTCGGGAACTACTCTGCACGCGCCGCATTGCAATTCAATTCGGTCGTATTGTTTATGACGCCTTGATTTTGATTCAGGCGCCTCAGCAGGCGTTGGCGCGCGACGCGCTGTCGAGGGCTCGCCATGGCGCGGTCGGAAGACGCGTGCGCAGAGACGCTGGGCCGAGAGTCGTTTCCGACCCTGCTCCGACCGAACATACGTAAGCCAAAGTCGACGCGACGCGTCTTCCGTTTCGACGTGGCGTCTGGCGCTGACCGGAGCGACGCAGGACAGGCGTGGCCGGCGACAAAGGACAGCAGGCCGCAGGACGGCGTCGATTTCCTGCGCCCGGGGTTGGAAATGAGCGTCGTCACGCACACGACGACCTATCCGCTCAGGAACGCGAACGAGGCCTTGGCCGATCTCCGCGCCGGCCGCTTCGACGGCGCCGCCGTTCTGGTAGCCTGAACGCCGCTGTCGATTCGATCATTTGACACTTCGCTTGGCGAGAGCGAGGCGTCAGCCTCTGACGCGTCTCCGCCGGCATAGGTAATTTCCGTCCCTCCGCGATCGGACGGCCTTATGCGAGCTTGGCGGTGTTCGCCGACGCGCATCGTCGTTGGCGGTCGTGTCCCCGTGGGGAAGATAATGGCAAAGAGCTTTTCTGTGACCACATTGACGGCTCCGAGGGCCGCGCTCAAGGAGACTCGCTACAGCTTGATTGAAGACGCGCTCACCGGCGCCAATTCGATGCTGGGCGATGGGGCGGAGTCGGTTTGGATCGTTGATCGCGTCGCCCAGACGGGTTGGATTGCGAGTGCGCGGCCAAGCTTGAAATTGACTGGAAATTGGGCGTCGCCCGCGTCGTTCGCCTCCCATCGCCATCTCGCCTCAGCAAGTCCGATTTGAACGTGTGAGCAGTAGGTAAGCGACGGGATCGAATCTTCCGCGCCATTGGCTGTGGTCGGAAGCAGTTGAAACGCCTGATCGGGCGGAGCGGTTGCATCGAGAGACGTTTCGTCCGGTCAGAGCCGCCTCGCGCGTCGCCACCTGGGGGCCTCCCGTCGATGTGATCCTCTGCGGCGCGCAAGCTTCCCTGCAGGATGTCTGTTGGCCCGAATCCAACGGCGACCCCGTAGGCGGCCATTCAACAGCCTGTCTGCCGCCGGGCGGCCATTTCCGCATGCACGTGATCGACTGCTTCGAAGGCGTCGACGGCGGACGCGGCCTCGCCTGGCGCTGTGCGGATTCGTTGGCGCTGCGCGACCTTCTGCGGCCGTCGAACCGCGAGAAGGCGTTCGGCTGGGTGTTGCAGTTCGTGGCGGAGCGCGGCCTGACGAAGGGCGAACGGATTGGGTCGACGGCTCGACGATGGCGGCCGACGCGACGTTGCGCACGACCGCGCGGCGCGACGACGGCGAGCGCTATCGCGAGACGCTGAGCCGGATGGTGCAGGAAAGCGGCGGCAAAACGCCGAGCGGGGAGGACCTGGCGCGCTTCGGCCGCACGCGCGCCGGCTTCGTCCTATTGGCCTTCGCAGTGGTTGCCGGGAACCCAGCCGAGGTACCGCCCGGAGGGGTCGTAAGCCCGACAGCCGCTCGGGCCGCCGTCATAGCCGATGCTGCTGGACGGCGGCGTAAGGCCTCTCGGCGCATGGCCGGGCGCAGACAAGCCGTGCGATCCCGCGTGGCCTTGGCCAGGGCCCACGGAGCCAGGGCCCACAGACGCCGTCGATCCCTGGCCGACGCCGCCAGGGGCGCCGGTGTGTCCGCCGGCGCCAGGGCCGCCGGATGGCGGCGTCGATCCCTGACCGACGCTGTTGCCGGCGCTATGCCCACCACCGGGGGCGCCGACCCCGCCCGCCGCTGTCGGCGCGGCGAAGGCGACCGCCGCCACCACTGCAACGAGAAGTATGGAGAAGTTGCGCACCTGCGCCTCCGGTCTGAGCGCGAATCGCGCCCCTGCCGCTCCGCCCCGGCGCGGCGGCGCGCCAAACGCGTTTGATCGGGCCGTAGCGCGAGAAGCCGGTTTTTCAATGACCGGCGCCGCGGCGCCATCGCCGCTGTCGAACCCGGGAAGCGAGGATTCGCCGAGTCCGCTTTGGCGATTCGCAGATAAGTCCGTTTCGGGTCGAACCTGCCGTTCAATTGGTCTTCGCCAGATCGTAACAGCGATCCTGCGGCGTGGGTCGCGCCGGCGCCGGAAGCGGAAGCTCTCGGCGCCGGCGTTGTTTTGCGGCGGACGATCGTGGCAGGGCTCTACGATTTCGAAACGCTGAAGGATGGCGCCGTCGAGGAGTCGCGCGCCGTGCGATTCCCGGACGTCGCGGCGGCATGGTCCATGGCGGCCGCAGTCGACGACGCGGGCTTTAGGACACATCTCCGCGACGACGCCGGCCGAATCGTCATTCTGACCGGCGTCGCGACGGTTGGGCGGCTCACTCAGGCCTGCTGAGTCGCTCGGACGCGTGCGAGAACCGCCGGTCATCGGCGTTCGAACCGCACGCCGCGTCACAATGCAGTATCCTTTGCGCCTGGCGCGGGAGAATCATCGAAGCGATCGGCCCTCTGCACAACAGGTTCGCCGAAGGGCTGGACATCCGCGACAGCCGGTTTTCAAATATCCCTCGGCGCTACAACGGAGCGCCAGGGCAAGGTCTGCTTGTCATCCGCACGGCGACCAAAATGGGCTACCGAGTGGTCATTGTCGATGGGCGGCGCCGCCGCGCGAACCGGCTGATTTTTCCCGACATGGCGGGGAAAATGCCGGACGGCGCGGTTCAGCGTCTCAACGCGATCCGGCTCGACAATCGTTGAGTCAATCTGAAAGTGGGGAGATTCTAATGGATGGTCTACGAGTCCTTGTCTGCGGCGGCCGCAAGTATCATGACCAGGAGCATGTCTGGACATTCCTGTCCGAACTGAACGCCAAACAGCCGATTGGATTGCTGATCCATGGCGCTGCCACCGGCGCCGACCGTCTGGCGCAAGCCTGGGCGCGCAACCGGCTCATCCCCGATAGAGAGTTTGACGCCAATTGGCCCGAGCACGGCGGCGCCGCCGGGGTTATTCGCAATCAGCGCATGATCGACGAAGGCAGGCCAGACCTTGTCGTCGCTTTCCCTGGCGGTCCTGGCACGGCCGACTTGGTGCAGCGCGCCAAGCTGCATGGCCTCAAGGTGGTTGAGGTTCCGCGCCGGGCGGCGGCGTGACTCGCTGGGCGGCGGCGCGAAAACAGCGATGCGATGGCGGGCTTCCACCGGCCGCGACGATAGGCCGCCCCGGGGCGGTCAGCGCTGGCAACGCCGGGCCGCCAATTTGTCGCGACGCGACGCCGGCAAAGTGAGATGTCGAGCGGCCGTGTGCAATACGGAATAGCGGCGAGCAATCTCGCCATGACGCTACGGGATTTGCCGCTTGCTTCGACGCCGCTCTTGGTGTCGCGGCATAGTCCCCGCCGGGCCGATCGCATCTGCGTCATCGCATACGGCCGCCACGACGCGCTGATGGCGCAGCGCGGCGCCGATTACCGCCTCCATCAGACGCAGGTTGTGCGCGAGGCCGCGCCGCTTCAGCGGCGGGTTGACTCGCTCAGGCGGCGGACGCGCCGCGGGGATGGCGCGCGCGCTCAATCGCTTCGGCGCAGAAGTCGTCGAGTTCGGCGGCGACGCAGCGGATGTCGAACAGCCGCTCGACCCGCGCGCGCCCTTCAGCCGCGAGCCGCTGGCGTAGCGGTTGCTGGACGATCAGCGCTTCCGCCGCCTCGGCGATTCGCCCCGGCTCGACGGCCGGGAGATAGAGCGCCGCCTCGCCGCTGATCTCTCGCAAGCCGCCGCTGCCGGAGGAAACGCCCGCAGCGCCGCCGGCGTGCGCCTCGAGGCAGGTGCGGCCGAACGGTTCGCGCCAGACGGATGGCAGGAGCGCGATCGCCGCCCGTTCGTTGAGCGCCTTGACCTGATCGAACGGCAGGCCGACGAGCAGGCGCGCCTGCGGTCCAAGCGGCGCGAGCGCTGCGCCAATCGCAGCGAAATAATCGGGAAAGCCGTCGGGCTCGGAAACGACGAAGGTCGCCGTCCAGTCGGGGTGGCGCGGCAGGATTGCGGCAAGCGCGTGCGCCGCCTCGAGCAGACCCTTCTCCGGCGTCGCGCGGCCGACTGCGAGCACCGTCCGCTCGCGCGCCGGCTGGGGCCGCCACGCCGCGGTGTCGAAGCCGTTGGCGACGACGCGCCGCGGGATCGTCACCTCAGGCCAATCGCGTTCGAACTCGGCGAGGATGACTCGGCTGACGAAGGTGATCCCGGCGAGCGCGTTCAGCTGGCGGGCCCGCCGCCAATGCGAGGCGTCGCGCAGCCAGCTGACGTTGCGCGAGACGCGCAGGAAATTGTGCTTCTGCAGAATAATCGGCGCGGCGACGCGCGCGCGCAGCGCTGCGGCGGAAGGCAGATGCTGCTGCACCACCACCGCCGCCGGGCGAAGCGCATCCACCAGCGCGGCGACGCGGCGCGACCGCCGTTGCGTCTCGGCGAAGGCGAATCGCGGCAGCGCGTGTAAGGCGGCGGCCGGCAGCGGCCGATCGCTCGCTTCGGCCATCACCTCGACGCGAAAGCGGCTGTGCGCCGCCATTTCGCTGACATAGAGGTCGATCGACGTCGCAGCGCTCTGCGTGTAGCGCATGCCGCGCGGTAGAACCTGCAGAATTCGCCAAGCGGCCGCTTCGTCGCGCGCGCCCAAGTGGAGTCGCCCCTCATAGCCCGCATCTGACGCAGACGACGCCGTCGCCGAAATCGCGACGCCGCGTCAGCTTGACGTAGTGTGCAGCGCCGTCGATTGTCAATCGTGACGCGGCGTTACGATCCGCGCGTTGCGCAATCTGCGACTTCCGACTTATGTTCAAATTGAAACCGACGCCGGACGCGGCGCCCGGCGCGCCGCCGAAAGCCCGGAAAGCGTTCCGCAATTATCTGCTGCGCTCGCTGCTCGCGCCGGTGTCGTCGGCGCGCTGGCGCCGTTACATCTGCGCCTTCTATCGCGACGTAGCCGCCGCGCCGCCGCCGGTCCGCGTGCTCGCCAAACCGGTGCGCCGTTATCTCCACCGGGGCTTTTGGCCGAGCCAGCGTCTGGCGATGCTGCTGGAGCACTATCGCTGCCTTCGCGCGTTGTTTTCGCGCGACTTTCTCGCTCGCTTGTGCGCCGAGGCGCCGCTGCCCGTTGTCGGGCTCAGCGGCCGGCGCGGCGGCGAATATGACATCTTCGTCATCGCCGCCAATGTCGTCTACATGCAGCGCGAGGGCGAGCTGGCGATCGTCGTCGCCAAGCGGCCGACCGGCCGCGAGCTGTGTCGCTTGTCGCTGTGCTTCGCGCGAATCGACGGAGAGCCGGCGATCGTCGTCGGCGGCCTCCAGGGTCCAGCCGGCATATTCAAGCGCGATGTCGTCGACGCGACGCGCGACCTCTACGGGCTTCGCCCGAAGGATGCGGCGCTGCTCGCCGCCCGCGCAATGGGGCGGGCGCTCGGCTTCAACGTCCTGCACGCGATCTGTGACGCCAATCACGTGCTGCGTCGACTGCAGGACAAGACCAAATTCTCGCGCTACGACGCCTATTGGACGGAGCGCGGGGGGAAACGCAGCGGCCCGTTCGGCTTCGTCTTCGGCCCGCTCGAAGCGGCGGCGTCGCGCCGCGATCGTCGCGACGCGACGAAGGCGGCTATTGTTGCGGGGATGGAGGCGTTCGTGGCTATCCACCGGGCGCCGCGGCGACCGCCGGAAACCCCCACGCTGGCAGGAGCGGCGTCGGCGGCCTAAAAGGAATAGCCGAGAGCGACGCCGGCTACGTTCAGGCCCCTGTTTTGCGGGCAATTCGACAGTACCGGTTCGCCATTAGAGCCATGCTCAAACGTGGCGATGACGCTCCAATGCTGGTCGAACCGATAACCCAAATCAGCGCCCAGGTGGTACAGTTCGCGGCACCCCAGAGCGGTGGCGTTGTTGTCGATATGATTTTGGAGCGGTCCGTCGTGCACGAGGCCGCCGAAAAACGCCTCGGCGAAGACTCTGTCGACGTTCAGAGTCCACAGACCGTCCGCGTAGGCGTAGCTCGTCTTGCCGTCCAGATTGGCCACGCCGCCGACACGGAGTCTTGGAATGAGCGTGTCCTGCCAGCCCGGAAGGCTGACGACCTTGGGGAATACGAGTGCGGCGCTGACATCGGTGGATCCTTGTTCGACCCCAAAGGGCGAAGCAAAAAAACCGCCGCGGATTTCGAATTTCGTCGGATCGTAAAGCGGGACGGACGCCGCCGGCGGGGACTGGACATCAGGCGGGGGAAGATCGGCCGCCTGAACCAAGGTGGACGCGCTCAGCGCCAGCGCCAAAGGCAATACAAATTTCGACACCGATCGAATCTCCTCCAGCCGAGCTGAATGTAACGCAATTGTTCGCACTGTCGATACTGCGGTTGGGTGTTTTGCGATCAGCGTCCGCAGCGTGGCGAGCGTTGTAACGGCGTGAGCCGCGATCCGGGAGCGCGGCGCCCTTTGTCCTCCTTGTCCAGCGGCCGAGCCGAGAGTCTCCAGGCGGAAGTTTCGGAGCAGCGAAAATTGTCGACGCTCGCCGCCGTTTTGGACCTCGAGCGTCGCTCCAACGCCGGCGCCGGCCTCGACAATCCCGGCGGAGATGCGATCGGCGCAGACTTCGGCCTCGGCCTCTATCCCGTCAGCGGAAATAATAGGCGAGCCCGGCGCGCAGCGTCTGCGCCGGCCGTGTCTGCTCCAGCCCCAGAGCGTCGAGTTCGGTCGAGTTGCTGTCGTACGACCACGCGTAGAGATACTCGAGTCGCGCCGTCCAGCGATCGTCGAAGGCGTATTCGAGGCCGGCGCCGGCGGTGGCGCTGTCGCTCCAAATTCGGCCGCGGTACGAGCCGGTCGCGAGATCGGTCTGTTCGCTGCGACCATAATCGAGCCCCGCCGTGACATAGGGCAGGAACCGTCCGACCGCGTATCCGGCGCGCAGCCGCGCGTCGGTCTCGAAGTAGTTGCGATAGCGGACGGACGCTATCGAGGGTTGCGGTCCTGTCCCGGTGACGTTGGTCGCTTCGACGACGCCCTCCCAGCCGAGCATCCACGAACCGAACAGGAAGTTGCGCCCGGTGAACACGCCGGCGACCGGGCCGGCGGCGGAACTGCTCGTCGTCGTTGCGCCCGAAAGCGTCGTGCGCGGCTGCGCCCACATCGCCCCAGCCAGGACGCCGCCATAGGCGCCCGACCAGTCGAACGCGCCGGAGTTCGCCGTCGGCCGCCACGACGGGTCGACGTAGTCGATCACGCCGATGCGGAAGAATTGTTCGACGGCGCTGGTGCGGATCGGCTGCGCCGGCTTGGGAAACACGGCGTAGGACTGGCTCGGATAAGCGTCGAGAACATATTCGCCGCGGACGACCAGCGGCCCGAGGATTGGCGCGGCGAAGCGCCACTCGAGGCCGGCGCCGACCGACAGGCCCGTGGCCTGGCGTGTTTGTCCGTATTGCACCGCTGGCCACGCATCGCCGGCTTCATAGATTCGCGCCGTGGCGACGCCGACGGCGACATAGGGGAGAAACGCTCCAGAGTCGTAGCCGAGCCGGAGGCGCAGGCGCTCGGTCACCGGCGTGTCGACGACATGCGCCGAAAGGGCGCCCGGAACGCCCGTGTCGTCTGGGCGCAGGAGGTGAAAACTGAGTTCTCCCTCCGCTCCATAGACGTAACGGCCGGTCTGGAGGTCGTAGCCGACCAGCGCGCCGGAGGTCTGTCCCCATCCCGTCACGCTGTGCGAGGCCGTCTGGCTCGAATTCGCGGTGCTGGCGCCGGCGCCGTAGACGACGCCGGCGTAGAATCCCGCCCACGGCGAATAGGCGCTCGCCGCGCCGGCGTCGGCGGCGAAGGCTGGCGCGGCGAACGCTGAACCGGCGACGAAAACTGCCGACCAAGCGATCCGGCCGAAGCAGGCGGCCCTCTCCATCAATGCAGTCCCCCTCTGACACATTGGTAGGCGCAAACGATACGCACGACAAGATCCGCGGGCTTGCGCCGGATAGGCGTCCGATTCGCCACGTCGCCTGGCGGAACGGCTGAACTGCGTCAGTCGATGGCGACCATGACGTCGGAAGCCTTGATCACGGCGCTCGCCTTCTTGCCGACCGCGAGACCGAGTTCGTCGACGGCTTCGTTGGTGATCGAAGCGGTGACGACGGCGCCGGCGGCAATTTCGATCTTCACATGCGCGGTGGTAGCGCCCTTGGCGACGGCCACGACTTTTCCGGACAGAACGTTGCGGGCTGAAATCTTCATGGACGTCGTTCCCTCAAAGATCCACAGAGTCGCGCGAATGCGCGGGCGGCGCTCGGCGCCACAATAGAACTTCGACCGCCATTGTCCATTCGGCTTGCGCGCAGATGGGGACGGTTTCGAGCGCGCGCCGTTGTCGGTCTCGGACGACGGTCGTCGCGATCATTCAGGGCGCAGGCTTTGATGATAGGCCCGGCGCGGGCGGTCCTCCAATGCGAGGCCGCGCAAACCGCACGCCGGCCTCAGACTGCGCCAATTCGACGGCGTTCGCCAGCGTCGGCCGCCGCCTTCGGCGACGAACAGTCGAATGCGCCGAAGTGAACGGAACGGTCGCCGTCGATCTTGAAATGCCGGGCGAAGCGCATTTCGCCGTGGATCGCGGCGGTCTCGCCGCCCACGAGGATGGGTTTGCCCGCGATGAGGGCGTGGCGATCGTCGAGGACAGACCGATGAGGGCGGTCGGGGATCGCGCCGCGATAAGCCGCGGCTTGGCTGACGCAGACTCTCGCGAATAGAGCCCGCAAGAAAGCCGCAAAGAACGTCCCGCGCCGCCACGGCGCCAGAACGACGGATCGTCGACGCGATGACTACGCGTTGGCGAAATTCACGCTGAGACGACCCCAGCGGCTCGCGACCTGCGACTTATTGTCGATGGCGATAGGGCGGCTGTTGCGAGCGTCAACGTTCGCCGAAATGCGTCTCGGCTGTCGGAGACAAAGGAGGGGACGCTCCCGAAATATCCGAATAGTCCTTTGAATTATTAATGTAATGGCGGAGGGGGCGGGATTCGAACCCGCGATACGGTTTCCCGTATACACACTTTCCAGGCGTGCGCCTTCGACCGCTCGGCCACCCCTCCATGCCGCGCCGACGGCGCGCGGTCCGGCGCATATCACCCCGTGCGGCGCAAGCGCAAGTCGAGCCGCGCGCGACAATTCGCGGGGCGTGGACAGGGCGGCGCGCTTTGGGTTAACACCGGCGCCGCTCGTCAGCAGAGGAGAGGCGGTTTGATCCGGTTCGCGCTTCGTCTGATCGGGCTGCTGCTGCTTGCCGGCGCCTTCGCCGCCGCGGTGATCGACGGCGCGCGGTCGCTCGCCGACCAGAAGATCGAACTTTCCTCAATGGGGACGGCGCTCGCCTACGCTTTCCCGGCCAAATTCGCGCTGACGCACGACTACGTGGTCAGGAAGGCGCCGGTGCTGTGGGACGTTGTGGTGATCAACGCGCTCTATGCGCCCGCGACCCTCGATTTGGCTGTGCTCGGGGCCGCGCTATTCTATCTCGCCCGCCGACCCGCCGGGCGCGAGGCGGCGCGACCGCGGATCCGCTGAGTAACAAGCGCCGGCGACGGCGCGAATGACGGTCGACATCGCCATAAGGGAGCCGACCATGCTGAGCTTCTTGTCCGCCAAGATCCGCGCCGTTTCTTCCGCCGAGGCCCTGCCGGGCCGGACGCAACCGATCGCCACGGCGCGCGAGCATTTCGTCAACCACCGCAAGCTGGCGCCGCCCTATCCGGCCGGGATCGAGACGGCGGTCTTCGGCATGGGCTGCTTTTGGGGCGCCGAGCGCAAGTTCTGGCAGGCCGGCGAGGGCGTGTGGACGACCGCCGTCGGTTACAGCGGCGGTTTCACCCCCAATCCGACCTACGAGGAGGTTTGCTCGGGCCGCAGCGGCCACGCCGAGGTCGTGCTGGTCGCCTACGATCCGGCCAAGATCGCCTACGAGGCGCTGCTCAAGCTCTTCTGGGAGAGCCACGATCCGACCCAGGGCATGCGCCAGGGCGCCGACGTCGGCACGCAGTACCGCTCGGCGATCTACGCGACGACGCCCGCGCAGGCCGAGGCGGCGCGCCGGTCGGCCGAGACGTTCGGCGCGGCGCTGAAGGCCAAAGGCTACGGGAAGATCACCACCGAGATCGCCGAGGCGGGGCCGTTCTACTTCGCGGAAGGATACCACCAACAATATCTGGCCAAGAATCCCGGCGGCTACTGCGGCCTCGGCGGCACCGGCGTCTCCTGCCCGATCGGGTTGGGCGCCGAAATGGCGTCGAACAAGCGCTAACGCTTCGCGGGCCGACCGGACCCACGCGCGGGTCCGGGTTGGCGGCGGGACAGCGGCGGCCTTCCGTCTGGAAGGCCGCTGCTTGCCTTTGCCCGAAGACCGAACTAGACGGTTTAGTATGATCCTGAGGTCTGCATCGCGATGAAGCCCTCGGGCAGTCCGAGAAAATCGGAAATGATGCTCAAGGCCGCGCAGCGGCTGTTCGCCGAGGCTGGCTACGAAGCGGTGTCGATGGATCTCGTCGCCAAAACGGCGGGCGTCTCCAAGGCGACGCTCTACGCGCATTTCGACAGCAAGGAGAGGCTGTTCGCCGAAATCTTGGAGGCCGAGAACGGCCGCATCGAGGACGTGGACTGGATCCCCGAGCGCTTCGAGGGCGACGCGGAGGGCGTCCTGCGCCGCTTCGCGCGCGGCATGGCGCGCTTCTTCGTCGATGGGCGCGGGCTCGCCGTCTTCCGGCTGTTCGTCACCGATCTCCACCGCTTTCCCGAGCTCGTGGCGCGGTTCCACTCGGCCGGCCCGATGGCGCTGCGGTCGCGGGTCGCTCGCCTGCTGGCGCAGATGGCCGAGCGCGGGGCGCTGGCGATCGACGACCCGGAGACCGCGGCCGACCATCTTCTATCGCTCGTTCAGGGACGTCTGCCGTTCGATCGCTCGATCGGCCTGCCTCCGCCTCCCGAGGAGGAGATCGAGCGGCGCGTCGACAACGCGGTGCGGTTCTTCCTACGCGGCTACGCGCCGCGCGGCCCGGGCGACGGGCGATGAATGCGATCGAGCGGCCGGCCGCGCCGTCGAACGTGGGCGTCAGCGGCCCGGGCGCGCGCCGGGCGCGCCGTTGGCCTCGCCGGCTCGCCGTTTCGCTCGCCATTCTCATCGCCGGCGGCGCAGCCGCGTATCAGGTCTACCGGACGAATTTCGCCACCGACCCGCTCGCCGACCTGTTGCTCGCCGAGGCGACGATCGGCGACGTCGAGCAGAGCGTGCAGGCGACCGGCAGCCTGCGGCCAGTGCAGCTCGTAGCGGTCGGCGCCCAGGTTTCCGGCCGCATCACCAAGATGAACGCCGTCATCGGCCAGCGCGTCGCCGCTGGCGATCTCATCGCCGAGATCGACAATTTGACGCAGCAGAACGACCTCAAATCCGCCGAGGCGGCGCTCGACGACGTCCGCGCCCAGAAGCGGCAGAAGGAGGCGACGCTCGCCTACGACGAATGGGCGCTCGAGCGCGAGAAGAAGACGCTCGCCAAGGAGGCGACCTCGCGCGATTCGTGGGAGTCGGCGAAGGAGGCGGTCGAGACGACCCGCGCGCAGATCGACTCGCTCGCCGCCCAGATCCAGGAGGCGGAGGTCAAGGTCGATAGCGCGCGCATCGACCTCGGCTACACAAGCATCACCGCGCCGATCGACGGAACCGTGCTGCTCGTCGCGACGCAGGAGGGGCAGAACGTCAACGCGGTGCAGTCGGCGCCGACCATCGCGATTCTCGGCCGGATCGACCGCATGTTGGTGCGCGCGGAAATCTCGGAGGCCGACGCGCCGAAAGTGAAGATCGGCGAGAAAGCGGTTTTCTCGATTCTCGGCGAACCGCAGCGGCAGTGGGAAGCGACGCTGCTGTCGCTCGATCCGGCGCCCGACTCGCTGCGCTCCGACTCGGAGATCTCGTCGTCGTCGAGCACCAGCTCAAGCTCCTCTTCTTCCTCCTCGTCGTCTTCAACGTCGTCGGCGATCTACTATTACGGCCGCTTCGAGGTCGACAATCCCGACGGCGTGCTGCGCACCTACATGACCGCCCAGGTGCGGATTGTGCTCGGCGAGGCCAAGGGCGTGGTGACGATCCCGACCGCGGCGCTTTCGGCGGCGGACGCCGACGGCAAGCGCTTTGTCGAGGTCGTCAACGCCGGCAGCGGACTCGATCGCCGCGCGGTGGAGGTCGGGCTCGACGACAAGGCGCGCTGCGAGATTCGCTCCGGGCTCAAGGCAGGCGAACGGGTCGTCGTCGGCCGTCGGTCGTCCGAGGCGAAGACCTCGGCCATGCCAGCCCCGCCCGGAGGGTTGTGAGCGATGTCCGACGCGCTCATTTCTCTTCGCGGCGTGCGGCGCGAATTTCCCTCCGGCGAAGGATCGATCGCCGCGCTGCGCGACGTCGACCTCGACATCGCCGGCGGCGAATTTGTCGCCATCGTCGGCGCGTCCGGGTCCGGCAAGTCGACGTTGATGAACATCCTCGGCTGCCTCGACCAGCCGACGGCGGGCGAGTACCGGTTCGCCGGCCGCTCGATCGCGACGCTGACGCCGGACGAGCAGGCCGAGCTGCGGCGCGAGCATTTCGGCTTCATCTTTCAGCGCTATCATCTGCTGCCGGAGCTCAACGCGCTGGGCAACGTCGAGATTCCGGCGATCTACGCCAGCGTCGCGCCGGCGCGTCGCCACGATCTCGCCGCGCGGCTGCTTGCGCGCCTCGGCATGGCCGACCGCGCCCATCATCGTCCGAGCCAGCTTTCAGGCGGCCAGCAGCAGCGCGTCTCGATCGCGCGCGCGCTGATCAACGGCGGCGAAGTGATCCTCGCCGACGAGCCGACCGGCGCGCTCGATCGCCATTCCGGCGAGGAGGTTCTCAACATCCTCGGCGAGCTCAATGCGGAAGGCCGCACCGTCATTCTCGTCACCCACGATTCGGCGGTGGCGAAACGCGCGCGCCGCGTCGTCGAGATGTCCGACGGTCGGATCGTCGACGATCGCGTCATTTGGTCGGGCGCGCCGGCCGCCGCGAAGACGCTCACGGCGCTCGCCGGTCGCGAGTCATCGTGGCGCGCGCCGATCGATCGACTGACCGAGTCGTTCCGCATGGCTGTGCTCGCCCTGACCTCGCATCGCTTGCGCACCATACTGACCATGCTCGGCATCGTGATCGGGATCGCCTCGGTCGTCGCCATGGTGGCGCTCGGCGAGGGCTCGCGCCGCAAGGTGCTCAACAACATCTCGGATCTCGGCACCAACACGCTCGAGATCTTTCCCGGCAAAGGCTTCGGCGACACGCGGGCGGCCAAGATCAAGACGCTCGTGCTCGCTGACGCCGAGGCGCTCGCCCGCCAGGATTACGCCGTCGGCGCGACGCCGACAGTCTCGACCTCGAGCACGCTGCGCTACATGGCGATCGAGGCGAGCGCGCAGGTGAACGGCGTCGGCGCCGAGTACTTCGCAGTGAAGGGCGTCAAGCTCAAGGCCGGTCGCTTCTTCGACGCGAGCGCCGAGCGCGACTTGTCGCAGGAAGTCGTCATCGACGAGAACGCGGAATCGACGCTGTTCGGCGGCGGAGAGGATGCGATCGGCAAGACGATCCTCGTCGGCAAGGTGCCGTGCACGATAATCGGGGTGACTCGCAAGCAGCAGGGTTTCGGTTCGAGCGGGAGCATATCGGCGTTCCTCGCCTATTCGTCGGTCCAGGCGCGCTTTCTTGGCGACAATTCGCTACGCAGCGTCGTACTGCGCGTCAAAGACAACGTCGACAACGATCTCGCCGAAGAGGCGGCGACGCAGCTGCTCGAAAGACGACACGGCGCGCGCGATTTCTTCGTCTTCAACACCAGCGACATTCGCAGCGCGATCACCGCGACGACGCAGACGATGACGGCGCTGATCGCCGCCATCGCCGTCATTTCGTTGGTCGTCGGCGGCATCGGCGTGATGAACATCATGCTGGTCTCGGTGTCGGAGCGGGTGAAAGAGATCGGCGTGCGGATGGCGGTCGGCGCCCGGCGTTCCGACATCATGCAGCAGTTTCTCACCGAGGCGGTGCTGGTCTGCGTGGCCGGCGGCGCGCTGGGCGTGTTGGCGGCGCTCGGCGCGGCGGTGGTGTTCCGGGCGCTGGGGTCGACGTTCTCCTTCGTCTATTCGGGATCCTCGATTGTCGCCGCCTTCGGCTGCTCGACGCTGATCGGCGTCGTGTTCGGCTGGCTGCCGGCGCGCGGCGCGGCGCAGCTCGATCCCGTCGACGCGCTGGCGCGGGAGTGAATGCGGTGCGCCCTTCGTTCTTGAATGTCGCAGCGGCGCAGACGCTCGCGACGCTGCTGGCGGGTTGCGCGGTCGGTCCGGATTACGCGAAGCCGGACATGACGCTCCCGGCGCAATGGACGCAGGCCGCGGTCGATGGGCGCGGGCCTTCGACGCCCGCCGCTTCGCTCGACGCGTGGTGGCGCGCCTTCAACGACCCGCTGCTCGACGAGCTGATGGCCGAAGCGGTCGCCGGCAACTCGGACGTCGCCAGCGCCA
>Ga0181520_10003276_pt1 | contig 28680 bp, 20 predicted proteins | sample PEATcosm2014_Bin_29_FD_132451 | JGI IMG/M metagenome (GOLD analysis project Ga0181520, IMG submission 132451) | Peatland microbial communities from MTU Mesocosm Facility, Houghton, MI, USA - PEATcosm2014_Bin02_30_metaG | ecosystem: Environmental > Terrestrial > Soil > Wetlands > Peat | place...
CCATGATAGCCGATTCGAGCCCTTAGGTGGAGATCGTTTGTCCACCGCCCGGGTTTACGAAAACGCCTCCGCAGTCCCCCCCGTTTTCACGGGCTTTCTTGATCGCCGGGAATTGCTGCTGTGGGACAAGACGATCAGAACGTTTCGAGATTCCAGCTTCAATTGCTTCTGCAAATACCCGCAAATGATATCGGAGAGCTTCCACGACTCCTTCTGCGTGTAGAAAAGGGGATAGAACGGCGACACCGAACCAGGGCATGGTTTGTCGTCGCGGGTTAACTGGACGTCCAGGTCGGGAAATACGGCGGAGCTGAAGGTCGTGGTTGTTCCGGTCTTCAGATGATCCTCCGCCCCACGGATAATGCCGACACATTCGGCAATCAGGGGGTTCATAGCTTGCGAAAGCGCCTTGGCATAACTCTCGTTGTCTTCCTTGTTCTCCCTGGAGCCGTCATTGAGACGAAAAAAGAGCAAGACGTTGACCGAAGGATTCAGCTTGCGGATCTCACTCATTAGTTGGTTGACGCAGTCAAGAAACTTCGTCGCCGCCGCGATCTCGCGAATGCGCTTTACCTCTGCATAGAAGTCCCCGAACCGGCTCGAGACGCAAAAGTCCGGCCCTTCCTTTTCTCTCTCGTACTCAACGCGGAAGGCCGGAATGCGGAGGAGCCGGTAGGCAGCCTCAATTTCCGCGAACGCATCGCGATTGTCTTCTGCGGATTTGGCTCTCCGAAACTTGTACGCTATCTTCTTCTGGTAATGTTTACAAAAGCAGTCGAATCGCGGCGAACTTGATCGCCAAAACTCGATCCTTTGCCGCAGCCAGTCGGAGAGACCCGGAGCCAGATCCTCTGCCGAGTTGCTGGTGCCGCCCCGTTTTCCCCTTTCACCGTCCATTTTCGTCCTCCGACGCCGATGTGTCCCGTTTCCGCCGGCCGATGCGTGGCCTTGGTGGCTCGTCGAGCGGGTACCAGCCAACGAGCTGATATTTCGTTATGCCGTATACCGGCGTTCAGTAATAATATCGGCGCGCCGCGGCAGGCGAACCGGAATATTTCCGCTGCGCCGGCGAAGATAACTATTGACAGCCATGTCTTGCTGTGATAAACTACTTTGTGTCACAAAGCTACGGAGGTCTCCCATGAACGTGGACGAAGCCCAGGCCCGCATGCAAGAAATCCAGCGGATCATGGAGCGGGCGACGCTTTTTACGCTCCTGCCCGGTCTGCCGGCGGTCGTCGGCGGGCTGTTGGTGTGGACCGGCTGCGGCGTCAGCTATGCCATGTTTCACTCGCTGGATTTCGCCGAAATCATCTACCTGCCGTTCCCCCAGCAGGCCGCCTTTTGCGTGATGTGGTTCGCCATCGGCGTCATCGGCGTTCTGATCGAGGTGGTTGCCACGACCCGGGCCGCCGCCCGGCAGCAACTGGTGCCGACCGATCGGCCGATGCGGGTGGCCGCCTTCTCGCTGACCCCCAGCGTGATCGTGGCCATGGTTCTGACGTTCAAGTTTCTGATTCCGGTCGAACCCCGCGCGGACGAGATCCGCTACATCGTGCCCGTCTGGATGATGCTCTACGGCACGGGGGTCTATACGGCGGGCCTGTTCTCGATTCGGCCGCCTCGCATTCTCGGCTTGACGTTTCTCGCCTTGGGCGTCGTCGCCTTGTTGGGGTTCCCACAGTACGGCGTGGCCTGGGCGGCGTTGTCCTTTGGTTTGCTACACATCGTGTTTGGGTTTTACGTCCTGGCGAAACAGCGGCAGGCGGTCATCGGATGAGCGAACCGGTCAGACCCGACGACATCGACGCGGTGATCCACGAGCGTGTGCGGTTGGCCATCGTGGCCGCCCTGGCTGTCTCGCCGCAACTCAGCTTCAACGAGCTGAAGTCGACGCTCGGGCTGACCGACGGCAACCTGAGCGCCCACTCGCGGACGCTCGAAGAGGCGGGCTACATCGTCGTCGACAAGTCGTTCCGCGGACGCCGTCCCCACACGGCCATGCGTCTGACGGCGAAGGGACGCAAGGCCTTTGAGCGTTACCTAGCCCTGTTGCGGCAGATCATCGATCGCGGCGACCGTGACGTGCACGATTCGTCGTGAGCGAGGCCCGGCGGGGCTGTTTTTTGAACATAGACTTTGCATTGCAAAGTTATTTGCTGGAGCGAAACCATGCGACGTTGGCTGAACGACCTGGATCGGATTCTGCGCGGTGAGGCGACCCGCCTTGCCGCGCTCAGGGAAGAGAGCATCGAAGTTCCGTTGGGCGGGCTCTTGCTCGTGATTTTCTTGCTGGCCATGCTCTATGGGGTGTGCATGGGGTTCTTTGCCGGGTTTCGCGTCGGTGGCCCGTTCTGCATGCAGTGGTTCGCCAGCACGGTCAAGGTCCCGTCCCTGTTCTTGCTGACGCTCGTCGTGACCTTTCCCTCATTGTACGTCTTTAATGCCCTGGTCGGCTCCCGGCTCAACCTCCTGGCCGTGTTGCAGCTCCTGGTAGCCTCGTTGGCCGTGAACGTGGCCGTGCTGGCCTCGCTCGGTCCGATCGTGGCGTTCTTCTCGGTGAGCACGCTTAGCTATCCGTTTGCGGTGTTGATGAACGTGACGGTTTTCGCGATTTCGGGCTTTCTGGGCCTCGCCTTTCTGTTGCAGACGCTGCACCGGCTGAGTGTCGCCCGGCGCTTGCCGCCGCCGCCATCGCCCACCGCTGCAGCAGAACCGGAAAAGCCGACGGAGGCCATCGCCCCGCAGCAAGAACCCGAGCCATGGGCACCGAGTGGGAAAGAACCTTCCGGGGAGCCCAGCGCGCTTGATGCGCTGGAGGGCCATATGCTCGACCGGCACGTGAAAACCGTCTTCCTGTCGTGGATGGTGATCTTTGGACTGGTCGGCGCCCAGATGGCGTGGGTGCTCCGTCCCTTCATCGGGAATCCGGGAGAACCGTTCCAATGGTTCCGTGCCCGGCAGTCGAACTTCTTCGAGGCCGTGTGGCAGTCCCTCCGCGGTCTATTCTGGTGACCATATCGTGAGCGGGTTGCTCGTACAAATCGACGACATCCTCCGCCGCCGCGGGCCGCTGCTCTTGCACCCCACGCGGTCGGCCCTGCTCCGCCTGATCCTGTGTGTCGTGGCCTTCGGCACGTTTTACGGCGCGATCATGGGCGGCTTCGGCGGCATCCAAGGCGAGCGGCTGTGGCAGATCTTCAACTCGGCCCTGAAGGTGCCGTTGCTCCTGTTGGGCACGTCGCTGATCGCCTGGCCGAGCTTCTTTGTGCTCAACACGCTCGTCGGACTGCGCCGTGATTTCGCCCGGGCAACCACCGCCTTGATGGCTGCCCAAGCCGGCTTGGCCGTCGTGTTGGCGTCGCTTGCGCCGCTGACCGTCGTCTGGTACGCCTCGTCGGCCGACTATGCCGCGGCCCTCCGCTTCAACGGCTTGATGTTCGCCATCGCCAGCTTTGCGGGCCAAGGATTGCTACGCGGGCACTATCGTCTCCTCATCCAGCGCAACTCCAAGCATCGCTGGATGCTTGGGACGTGGCTGGTGATCTATATCTTCGTGGGTATTCAAATGGCGTGGATTCTGCGTCCTTTCGTGGGCGATCCCGGCGCCCCAATCGAGTTCTTCCGCCGGGAAAGCTGGGGCAACGCCTACGTCGTCGTCGCCAGGTTGATTTATGATGCAGTGCGGCGCTAGGGACCGGCGAATCAATAGGTGTCGCATTTGTAATGTACTCCTCACGCTCCGCGTGAGGTTGTGGCGGCCCGGCCTCACGCGGAGCGTGAGGAGTACGACAGTAATTGATTCGCCGATCCTAGGTCGTGGCGACGAGATCGGAGGGTGGGATGAGGGTCGTCGCACCCGGTGGTTGCGGTAATCACGGGACGCGGCGGTTTACCGCCGCGCCGCCGGGTCGATGCCAAGAATCAGCCGCCGCACGATGGCCAGCGGGACGATCCCCACGACGCCGAACGAACAATCGATCACCCGCCACCAGATCGGAATACCCCGCAACGGGCCGCAAATCAAGGCCAGCGGAATGACCATCAGGCAGGCAATCATGCCGAACTCGACGACCCAAATGTTTCGCACGGGGTCCCGGAACGGTCCCACGAAAGCAACGGCGATTACCAGATGCGCAAACGCCAACCAGTCGGTGCCATAGGCCAGGAACGGATAGTCGCAGTCCGCGGTTTCGAGGCCCTGGCGGACGAAGCCGAGCCAGTGGGCCAAGCCCGGCAGCGCGCTGCCGATCGCGGTGCCCTCGCCAAACCAGGCCGTCAACAGCCGCAGTTCCCACGGCAGCGGGAACGCGGTAAGCCCGCTGAGGACCAGGGCCGCGATGAACGCGCCCAACAGGAGACGAGCATAACGAAGGCGCTGTGGGGCAGGCCAATCATCGATTTTCATGGCAGCTCGCTCCGACTAACATGGTGTTCATGTTTGAACCTAACATATTCCCCGTGGAATGGACAGACGATGGCGAGCCGCGAAAAGATCTGTCATAATCGGCTTACGAGAGCCTCGATCATCCCACCATGGAGTCCCCGCCCATGCGATGCGTGACCAGAGTTTTCGTCGTTGCAATTCTCGCCGTCTGCGCTGTGGCGACTGTGGTCGCCCAGGAACCGACGGCACAACATCCATGGCTTCCCGCCACTCCCGAAAAGCTGCCCCGCTGGCGCGGCTTCAATCTGTTGGAAAAGTTCATTCTCGGCTGGGGGCGAAAGCCATTCCTGGAAGACGATTTCCGGCTCATTTCGAAGCTCGGCTTCAACTTCGTGCGGCTGCCGATGGACTATCGCTTGTGGATCAAGGACGGAAATTGGGAAGCGTTCGATGAGACGACGCTCAAGGAGATCGACCAGGCCGTCGCCTGGGGTGGCAAGTACGGGATTCACGTTTCGATCTGCTTCCACCGCGCCCCCGGCTATACGGTCGCCCAGCCGCCGGAGCGAACCAGTCTGTGGACTGACGCCGAGACGCAGCGGGTTTGTGCCAAGCACTGGGCCATGTTCGCCCGCCGCTACCGGGGCATCCCCAGTGTGCGGCTGAGCTTCAACCTGATGAACGAGCCGGCCCAGGTCGAGGCCAAAGCCTACGTGGCGGTCGTCCGCAAGTTGGTCGACGCCATCCGCCACGAAGACCCGGACCGGCTCATCATCTCCGACGGCCTTCAGTGGGGCACGGTTCCGGTGCTCACGCTTCGCGAACTGCACATCGCCCAGGCCACGCGGGGCTATGCGCCCATGGAAATCACCCACTATAAGGCGTCTTGGGTCCACGGCGAGTCGTTTCCCGAGCCGCGGTGGCCGCGGTTGCTGCCGCCCAACGGCACGCTGCTGAGTCCCGACCGGCCCGAGCTCTCGCGGCCGCTGGTGATCGACGGTCCCTTCCCGGCGGCTACCGAGTTGCGTCTCCGCGTGCTCACGGTTTCGGCCGCCGCGCGGTTGGTCGTCGAGGCCGACGGCCAGCCGGTCTTTCAAAAGCAGTTCCGCTGCGGCCCGGGCGAAGGCGAATGGAAGAAGGCCGTGTACAAGGAAGAGTGGCACGTCTACCAGAACCTGTTCGACCGCGACTATACGGCCACCATTCCCGCGGGCACCAGGCGAATCCGCGTGCGCGTGACGGAAGGCGACTGGCTGGAAATCGGCCAAATCGGCCTGAAACCGACCGGCGCCAAGGAGACGACGCTCGCGCTCAAGCAGGATTGGGGCAAACGGCCGGAACCGTTCCGCTACGCTCCCGACGGGCAATTCGTCGGGCTCGCCATGCAGGATCGGGCCTGGCTCTGGAAGAACTGCATCGAGCCCTGGAAAGAGGCCGAGTCGCAAGGGATTGGCATCATGGTCGGGGAATGGGGTGTGTTCAACAAGACGCCCCACGACTTGGTGCTTCGCTGGGCCGAGGATTGTCTGCGCAACTGGCGCGACGCCGGCTGGGGCTGGGCGATGTGGAACTTCCGCGGCGCGATCGGCGTTCTGGACAGTGACCGGGCGGACGTCCGCTACGAAGATTTTGAGGGGCACAAGCTCGACCGCGAGTTCCTCAACTTGCTGCAACGCTACTGAAGTGGGCTGATCGAGGGGAAACAAAAGGGGAAACAAAAGGTGCCAGGAACCGTTACCGAAGGCATTGGCCCCTTTGCCTCAATAATCATGGTTGTGGATACCGTCCTCCACGTCACCAGAAGCGTGGCATCCTGTGCTTTTTGGAATAGGCGGCAGCGGCCGGCGACGCCGCTGCGAACTCTTTGCGTCGTGGCGTTTGATTTCATTGCACGAACAGGCGGGCAACGGCTGAGGCGAGAAGAGCGCACGGCCCTGAGCTGCCTGCTCGACTTGGGCGCACTGATCAACGACCACTTCGACCAACATCAACTCCGCAAATGCAGCTACCGCAGGCTCAGGAAGCAACTTGCCACCAACGAAACGGCGCGTTCTGTGTACCGCGGCTACTTCCGCGACTTGCGCCAGGCCGAACGGAACCGGCCGCGGCTTTGGCTTCCGCGTCGTGAGGGAATTCGGAAGGAAGCCGCCGACTATCGGGAGACAGTGGTCCGGATCTCCCTGTCGGCGCTGGCCGCAATCGCCTTTGGTCAACGGAACGACGGCGCAGGGGACGATAGCCGGAATTCGCGGGCCAAAGAAGCACGTCTTTCGCAACTCTTCCCCCTGGTGATGCTCATCCAGATTTGTGACGATCTGCTCGACTGGCGCAGAGACTGGCGTGCGGGCCTTCCGACCTTTGCGACAGCCGAGTTGCTCGAATGCGCGGGACAAGCGAAAGACGGCCGCACCGACTTCAGACGCGTACGCGCCAACGTCGCAACGGTGGCCGCGACGTATCTTGCCGCAGCGTCCAAGCGGAAATGCGCATTCTGGCCGTTTGCGCCATGCGTATACGCCGTTTTTCTCCTGGTCAAAGTGCTCGGCAATCTTGCCCTGCGCGGGCGTGCGAAACAGAAGGCGATCGGCAAAGCGGGGCTTGGAGTCTTGCAGGCAAGTCCTCAATATTGAACCATCGGAATATCGAGCACAGATGCGATTTCCCTGGAAGATTGAGATCGGACCGGACGAACCGCCTGGTGTCCGCGGCGAGTGGGTCAGTCTCCCGAACGTAGACCGGTCATTTCGCGTGCTGTACATGAGCGATCTGCATTTTAGGGAGCAAACAACCGAACATCTTTGCGATCAGTTGCAGCGCATCGTCGCAACCACGAACCCCGAGCTGCTCCTGCTCGGCGGCGATCTTGTTGACAAACAAAGCGGACTGCCGCAGTTGACCGAGTTGGTTTCCTCCGCTTGCCGAAAGTGCCTCGTCGGGGCAATCGGCGGCAATCACGATCGGCGCGTCGGCCTCGGCATGGTCGAGCACGCCGTGGAGCGGGCAGGCGGCGTCTGGCTCGATCGCCAACCGCTTGCGTTCGTTGCCGGCGCGACGCGGGTGGTTGCCAGTGGCGCCATCGCCCGAAAGGTGCCCCGGTCTGACGTTTCCATTCGATGTATGCATGATCCAAACTCATTTGTGCAGAACGGCGAGTGCGAACACGACCTCGTCTTTGCCGGCCACCTTCACGGCTGCCAGATGACGGCGTTTGCTTGGCACGGACGCCTTTATCCGGGCGCCTGGTTCTATCGTTGGAATGGTCTGCGATTTACACGGCGCAATTCCGTAATGCTCGTCAGCCGCGGGCTACGCGATACCGTGCCGGTGCGGGTGAACTGCCCGCGGGAAGTCATCCTATGCCATTGTAGCGGGCCAGAAATCTCCCCCGGGGCATAAAGAAGGCCTAAAGAAGCGGATTACTACGTGGATTACCAACCCGTGAGCGGTTATCCGTTATACTGTTGTTCTTTGCCTTGCCAGTTTAATAAGGGAGGGTTCTGAGATGAAACGTGCCCCAGTTAACCAGCGAAAAGCCATGCCGGTGCGGCCGCTGCTGATCTTGGTACTGCTGGCATTCGCCCCGGGCCAGGGCAGCGAGCCTGCGCGGGCGATGGACGGCAGTCGGCCTCGATTCACCGCTCCCACCAACCAACAGGAATTGGCGGCCCGCATCGACGAACTGCGGCAGCATTACCAGCCGTTCCTGCGTTCGTTGCCGCCGCCGCTCGAAAAAACCAAGCGAACCGCGCTGTCGGGGAAGTGGAAATTCGTCTACGAGGCAAAGAAGTCGCCCAAGACGGAAGGCATTCCCCCGGCCCCGGCGTGGCATGGCGCCCAGTTCGACGATGCGAAGTGGGAGATGACCACTGTGCCCGAGTGGCGATACCGGACACGTGAAGGGGACGACGCGGCGCTCGAGCCGAACAACGTGCTGGCGTGGAAGAGTCAGGGAACGACGGCCGATACGATTTGTTGGTATCGCACGACGTTCCGCGCCGAGCGGCCGCCGGCAGGCAAACGGCTGTGGTTATGCTTCGACGGCGTGGAATGGGAGGCCCAGGTCTACCTGAACGGCGAGCTGCTGGGCACGCATCGCGTCTATTACGAGCCGTTCCGCTTCGACGTGACCGGGAAGCTGACGGCCTCGAACACGCTCGCGGTCCGCGTCATCGCCGGCCGCTCGTACGGCGAGCCGATGACCTATTGGGGAGTGTTCCCCGATATCCGCGCCGCAAAACAACGTTACGTGCCCGACCGCGCCCGCTCGATTCCCGGCAACTTGCCGATTGGCTATCACAGCGGCTGCGGGATCGGCATTTTTCGCGACGTATATCTGGAACAGACGGGGCCGGTCCGCGTGGCGGCCGTCTTCGCTCGCAACAATCTGGGCGATGGCCGAGCCCGCGTAAAAGTGGAATTGGACGGGGCCGACCGGACGCCGGCGGACGTGCGGGTGGAATTGCTGCCGGAAAATTGCCCGGGCCGCTCCTACGCGAAGACGGTTCGCTGCCAGTCCAACGCGGTGACGGTTGAAATCCCCATGCCCAAGGCGAAGGTCTGGTCGCCCGAGACGCCGAACCTGTATCGCTGCCGCGTGACGGTGAAGGATTCGGACGCCTGGGACGTGCTCTTTGGTTGCCGCAGCTTCAGCCTTGCCTACGGCAGAGCCGATTTGCCGGAAGCGATGTTCCTGCTCAACGGCCGGCCGCTCTATCTGCGCGGCACGAACATCCAAGGCCTCAACGCCTATTGGTACTGGGGCCAAACGGACCAGTTGCTCGACACGCTGCTGTTATTAAAGGCCGGCAATTTCAACGTCGTTCGCTCGTGCCAGCACGTCGAGTTCCCCGAAGTGCGCGAGTGGATGGACCGCGTCGGCATGATGTCGGAGCAGGACCAGGGGGGCGGCTATAACGGCAGTATCGACATGGGCATCCGCCGCGAGCAGCACATTCACACCGGCACCGTGCTGGCCCGCACCTGTTACAACAACCCGGGCGTGGTGCTCTTGACCTTCGGCAACGAGCACCACTTCGATACTACGCCGATCCTGCGGGCCGCGCTGGCGGTCGATCCGCAGCGGATCTTCAAGCCGATCAGCGGCCGGTTCTCCCACAGCCCGAAGCCCCTGGTGCTGCCGGCCGACATGTGGCCCAACGTGATTGACGACGGGCATCCGTACTCGGGTTGGTACGGGAAGACGGCCCCGCAAACCTGGAGCTTTCTGGAGACCTGGTCGCCGCGGCGGATGGTCACGCTCGGCGAGTTTGGCGCCGAGGCCCTCGACGCCTACGAGACCATGCGCGATCACTACCCGCCGCATCTTCATCCGCCGGCGCCGGAGACGGACACGCTTTGGGCCGCCTCCCAGGTGGAGAAACACGACGTGCGGCAAATCGTGGGCCTCGGCCGCAACCCCACGAACCTGGGCCAGTACATCGAAGCCAGCCAGAACTACCAGGAGGCCCTGCTGGCCGACAAGGTGATCGGCATGCGGCTCTCGCCGCGAGCGATCGCCGGCTATTTCCATTTCCATTTCATCGACGTCGTGCCGGTGTTTTGGCCCAAGTCGATCGTCAGTTTTGATCATCGGCCCAAGAAAGCGTACTTCCAATTGGCCCAGCTCAACCAGCTGGTCGTCGCCCTGCCCCAATTGAGCGGCGCGAAACCCGACGCGATGACGCTCTGGGTCGCCAACGATCTGGCCGAACCGCTGGGCCGTTGCACGCTCGACTGCACGGTCGCCGTCGGTGGAAAACCCGTGCTGCACCAGACCGTCACGCTCGACGTGCCGCGGCTCGACGCCGTTCGCGGCCCCCGGATCGATCTGCGGCCGGTGACCGCCAAGGCCGCCGCCTTCGACCTCAGCCTGGTTTTGACCGACTCCGCTGGCCGGGCCATCAGCCGCTACCAGCGCCAGGTCCGCTGCGTGCCCGATGAAGTGCTGAGGCCTGATGGCTTTTGACTAAGAAATGGGTAATCCTCCGTGGCACCGGTGGCTTGTTAGTCCCGGTAGGGACGCCAGTTCATAGCCAGGGACGTTAGTCCCTGGTGGAAACGTCTGCATCGCATTTGAGCCACGGAGCGGCGACAGAGATTTCTGTCGCCCCTGCCGGGGCTATCGGTCCGGTAGGCGTTTTCGTTCCAGGGACTAACGTCCCTGGCTAATGGCTGCCGCCGCTTCGCGGCTTAACCGCAATCATCTCGATAGCTTGTAGCTCCGATCGCATTCGCCTCTTGCCGGTGCCATCGCCGGTTTTGACAAACAAAACAAGGAACACGTTGTGAGGGTGGCACGCCCTGATAGGGCGTGGTTCCCTGGCTACCACGCCCTTTCGGGGCGTGCCACCCGAGTGAATCATTGGTTCTGTTCGTCAAACCCCATCAGCGCTATGGGGCTAGCCGCCCGCGATTTTCCCATCCCCTGGACAGACGGGAACGCCTGTCCTACCATCAAAACCAGAGCGATTACAAAAGACACCTCCGGCCCAAACGGCTTTTGCCCATGCCCCCACAGTTCGTCTTCGAGATGCGGAACGCCAGCAAGACTTTTGGCGAAAAGGTCGTGCTGCGCGATATCAACTTGTCGTTCTTCTACGGCGCCAAGATCGGCGTGGTGGGTGAAAATGGGGCCGGCAAATCGACCCTCTTGCGCATCATGGCGGGCATCGACAAGGATTTCGACGGCACGGCCAGCCTGGCCAAGGGTATGCGCGTCCGCTATGTGGCCCAGGAACCACAGTTGGACCTCGACAAGACGGTCCGCGAGAACCTGTTGGTGGCCATGAAGCCCATCCAGGACCTGGTCGATCGCTTCAACGCCATCGCCGGCCGCATGGCCGAGCCGCAGCCCGACGACGATCTGGACAAGCTCATGGACGAGATGGGCCGGCTCCAGGAGCAGATCGACGCCTGCGGCGGCTGGGAACTGGACCGGATGATGGATATCGCCTGCGATGCGTTGGTGCTGCCCCCCGACGACACGCCCGTCCGCCAGCTTTCCGGCGGCGAGCGGCGGCGGGTGGCCCTCGGCATGGCGCTGTTGGAAAAGCCCGATCTGCTCTTGCTCGACGAGCCGACCAACCATCTCGACGCCGAAACGATCGAGTGGCTGGAACAAACCCTGCGCGACTATCCCGGCACCGTGATCATCGTCACCCACGACCGGTACTTTTTGGACAACATCACCAAGTGGATCTTGGAATTGGAGGGTGGCCGCGGCTTACCGTTCGAAGGGAACTATTCGTCCTGGCTCCAGCAGAAGGCCGAACTGCTGCGCGTGATCGAGAAAAAGGAAACGCAGCGGCAAAGAACCCTGCAGCGCGAACTGGAGTGGATCCAGAAGTCGCATCATGGGCGGCTCCAGAAAAACGAGGCCCGCGTCAAGGCCTACGACCAATTGGCCAGCCAGCAGATCGACCCGACCGGCGAGACGATCATTCAGATCGCCCCCGGTCCGCGGCTGGGCGAGAAGGTGCTGCAACTCCGCGGCGTGTGCAAGGGATTTGGCGCCGACGACCAGTTCCTCAAGCTGCTGGAGAATTGCACGTTCAACGTGCCGCGCGGGGCGATCGTCGGCGTGATCGGGCCCAACGGCACGGGCAAGACCACCTTGATGCGGATGATCGTGGGCCAGGAGCAGCCCGACACCGGCACGATCGAACTGGGGCCGACCGTCGTGCTTTCCTACGTCGATCAGCATCGCGACGCCCTGGACGACGAAAAGACCGTCTTTGACGAGATCACCGGGGGCGCCGATCGGATCGAGTTGGGCAACGTCTCGGTCAATTCCCGCGCCTACGTGGCACGATTCAACTTCCGCAGCGCCGCTCAGCAGAAGAAAGTCGGCGAATGTTCGGGCGGCGAGCGGAATCGCATCCACCTGGCCAAAATGCTCCGCCGCGGCGGCAACCTGCTGTTGTTGGACGAACCGACCAACGATCTGGACGTGGCCACCATGCGGGTGTTGGAACAGGCGATGCTCGACTTTTCCGGCTGTGCCCTGGTCATCAGCCACGACCGGTTCTTTCTGGACCGCATTTGCACCCATCTGCTGGTGATGGAAGGAGACGGCCGCACGCGCTGGTTCGAGGGCAATTTTGCCGCCTACGAAGCGGCCGTGATGGCCGAGAACCCCGACCGCTTCGCCCATCGCCGGGCCAAGTATCAGCGACTGGGCGCGCCGCTGGGGCGGCTGCGATAACGGGCTCGATGCTCTGCTTTTCGGGTTGGGTCGTTTGTAATAATTTCGCTCGCTATTTCCTCGCGGGAATAGTCCCGCTCCGTTCACGGTCGCCAGCCCCGCTGTGTGCGATCACGAAATCGACCAGCGTTTGACTGTGAAAGAACTCGGGGCAAACTTGATGCCCCCGCCCAGGCACGACGATCAATTGCATGTCGCCGCCGAGTTGATGGTAGCGTTCGGCCACTACGCGGGAGTTCCGTTCCAACGGGACTACCGTGTCGCGATCGCCGTGGAGATGCAGAATGGGCACCCGCGCCCGGGCCAACGGTGCCAGGCGGTCGATCGGATTGTGCTCGGCCACATGGACCGAGAAGGCCTGTTCCGTCATTCCATAGGCCGGGGCGGCCTGGGCGAGCCCCGGCCAACTGCGGAGATTGCACACCGGGTAAATGCCCACGATGCAGGCCACTCGGCCGGGATTTTCGGCGGCCCAGTTGTAGTGCATCAATCCGCCCCGGCTCTGCGCCAACAGGCACGCCTTGAGGGCCAGCCGCATCTCGCCGGTCAATTTTTCATACAAGGCCGTGAAGCCGGCCCGCCCCGCCGGATTGCCAAACGATTCGCCCACGTCCACTCCGGCGATGGCGATGCCGTGGTTCAGCCACTGGCCGAACATCCACTCGTGGCTCGCATCGGGCGGCGAACTCAGCGTCGGGGCATACCACACCCAAGGCAACACGGGAGCCCGCGAGCCGTTGGGCAACAGCAGAAACGCCTTTCGCCCCCCGACGGTGAAGATCTTCAATTGGCACGGCAAGCGCGCGGCCAGGGATTGCACGGCCGGCCAGTTCGCGTCCGCGGCGGCGCCACGGAGCGCCAATCCTTGGGTAAGCCAGAGGACTGTCGCGACGAGGCGAAGGCATTTTCTTGTTGCGAGCATGGTTTTTCTGCGGCTGTTTTCCAGGGCGACATCCGTATGAGTATTATTAGGTCCTACGTGTAACCGTTTACGGGGCGGCGACCGTAGAAGCGGCGTCTCGCCGCTTTGTGCGGGCAAATAGGCCCCGAGAACACCAAACAACGCGGCGAGACGCCGCGTCTACATGGTCACGGATTGTAAAGGCTCCGAAAGCCGATCGTCAACGCGCTTCAGCGACAATCTCCCCGCATTTTGCGACGTGCGGGATACTCGACGGCGACGGCGGCAGCGGGCCACCCCGCCGTTTACCCAAAACCTTATGTGTGACACAGTTCTGCCGACGTTTCCGGCGGCCGTTATCGTCATTCCTGGAGGAACTTGCGATGGTAGGACTCTCCTCGGCCTTGGTAGGAACCATTCTCTTGGCGGCCGGCGGCGGCATGGGGCTTCCGTTCGGCGTCCCGCCCGCGCCCGAAGACCCGGTGCTGGCACGGGTGGCCCCCGAGGACTGCCTCGGCTACGCGAGCTGGGCCGGCGTCGCCGCGCCTGATCCTAAGAGCCCGAACCAAACCGAGCAGTTGCTGGCCGAGCCGGAAGTGCAGAACTTCTTCGTGCAGATCGACCGCGCGCTGCGGCAGATGGTCGAAAAACACCTCGCCGACCAGAAGGTGGAGGACAAGCAGACCGTCCGGGACGTCATGGAAGCATGGCGGAGTGTGGCCACGCATCCCGGGGCGATTTTCTTGTCGAAGCTGGAGCTCAAGAAAGCGCCGCCGGACAAGAAGCCCAAGACCGCCAAGAATGACCAGCCGACTGCGGAAGCCACAGCGGACAGTTTCAAGGACGTGGCCGAGATCGAGTTGGGCGTGGTGCTCAGCTTGGGCGCCGATGCCCCGCGGATGGAGGCGATCCTGAACAAATACGTCGAGACCTGTCGCCGAACCGCAAAGGAAAAGGCCGCCAAGTCGAAAACGCCCGACAAGGGCCCGGCCGCCGCCAAGCACGATGGCAACGCCCCCCGTGCCGACTCCGACATCGAAACCCTCAAAATCGGCGACCGAAATGGGTACCGCGTCCGCCTCGATGAGCCGGCCGGGCATTGTTGGACCTGCGGCTTTCACGACGGATATTTCCTTCTGACCCTGGGTCGCGAAGACGCGGCCCGGCGGGTGTTGGAGTGCATGAAAGCCGCCCCGCCCCGCTGGTGGGCGGCGTTTCGCGAGCAGGTGCCCGTCCAGCGGCGGTCGCTGGTCGCCTATGCCAACCCGCGGAGATGGGGCGACCTTGTTCTTTCGCACGCTGATTCGACGGCGCGGGCTAACGCGCGGATGATCGTGGAACTGCTCGGTCTGACGAACGCCACGTCGTTGGCGGAGGTGTGGGGCCTCGACGGTGACACGTTCGTCAACAAGACGTTCCTGGCATTGGAAGGCGAACCGCGGGGCTTGCTGCGGCTGATTTCCGATCGCCCGCTAAAGCCCGAAGACTTTTCGCCCATCCCCCGCGACGCCGGCTTCGCCATGGCCTTTCACCTCGATCTGCAACAGGCTTTGGACATTACCCTGGCCGCCGTGGAAAAGGCGAATCCTCAGAGCAAAAAGGACTTTTTGCAGACCCTTGACGAGTTCGAGCGGGCGATACACGTCGATCTGCGGCATGGAGTGCTCCAATCCTTTGGCGACACCTGGCGGGTCTATAGCTCGTTCAGCGAGGGGAACCTCGACACGGTGATCGTGCCGTTACGCGACGGAGCCGCGTTGAAGCTCGCGTACGGGCGCCTCATGGGGCTGCTGAAGGAACGCCTCCAGCCGCCGAAGCAGAGCGGGACCGCTGCCAAGGACAACGCAACCCTCGATTTGTCGAACTTTCCCACTCGGATGGAACAGTTCGAGTTCGAGGGGCGTCTCATCTATTGCTTCAATAGCGGGGGCGTCGCGCCGTCTTGGTGCCTGAACGACCACGAGATGATCGTCGGATTCTCGCCGCAAGCCGTGAAGGCCTATTTAACGCGGGGAAATCGCTATGAGCCGATGAGCCGCGATCCACGGCTCGCCGGTCTCCTCTCCGGCGCCCATGCTCCGACCGCCTTGATCTATTGGGATCCGCAGGGCATTTGCCGGTTCTGTTACTCGTGCCTGATGTGGTGTGCGCCGGCGATTACGAACGGTCTCCGCGGGGCGGGTGCGGACGTTGACCTTTCGCTGTTTCCTTCCATGCCGGCGATCGATCGTCACCTGGTGCGGAGCGTGAGCACCGTGCGACGAACCCCGCACGGCATCGAGTTTGCCGGGCGGGGCACCATTCCCTTGCCGATCGATGCCGCCACGCTGACCGCAATGTCGATGATGAGCCAGTTCCAGACTTTCTTGGCCGCTTTTGGTTTTGGCGGCGACAACCCCCCCGAGGCTCAGCCGGTGTTCAACAAGGCTCAGCCGACAGTGAATCCGGAGCCAAAGAACTCCATGCCGGCCGTCGAGACGATCAAACCAACGCGCACGCTCCGTACGAATGGGGGGCGCGTCGGGTCATTGACGTTCAGCCCTGACGGCAAGCTGCTGGCCTCGGGAGATTGGGACGACGCGATCAAGCTCTGGGACATGGCTACGGACAAAACCGTCGCCACATTCCGCGGGAATTTTGGTCCAGCAGCCTCCGTAATGTTCAGTCCGGATGGCAAGGTGCTGGTATTAGCAGATCAGCTCGAGCTGAACCTCTGGAACATCGATACCGGCATGAAGATCGTGACGCTTACGGAGCCCTCCCATGCCCTTTTGGTTTCCGCGAAGCTGAGCCCCGACGGCCGGACGCTGGCTTCGGCAAGACAGGGTAACAAGATCAACCTGTGGGACGTGGCGAGCGGGAAGGTCTCCGCCACGTTGGAGGGAGAGAGCACTACCGAGCCCACTTCGATTGCATTTAGCCCCGACGGCAAAATGCTGGCCGTCGGGACCGGCAAAGCCGAGGGGGGAGCCGCTGCAGCGGGCGTTACGCTGTGGGACGTGGGCAGTCGCAAGAAAACCGCCCAGTTCAAAGGTCACACGGGTCCCGTTGCGTCCGTGGCATTCAGCCCCGACGGCAAACTACTCGCATCGGGGAGCAATGATGGCACGGTCAAGTTGTGGGATGCGGCCACAGGTAAGAACACGACCACGCTTAAAGTTGACGGTGTTGGTGTAACCGGCATGGAGGCCGTGGCATTCAGCCCCGACGGCAAGACGCTGGCTGCGGCAAGCTCTGGCGGCGCGCTCAACCTATGGGACGTGCGCGCACAAACGTGGACCGCTATACTCACAGGTGACTTTGGCGAATCGTTTGTGGCGGTCGCCTTTAGCCCCGATGGCAAGGTAGTAGCTGCCGGAACCCTTGAGGACAAGATCGAGTTGTGGGATTTAAAGCCACACAAATAGCCGCGCGAGTTGGCGAGAACCATCAGCGCGGCGCGGCAACCCTAGGCTACCTACTGAACCGCTTCGCGGTTGAAGTGCCCACGTCGCGTGGTCACGGCGGCTAACCCGACTAACAGTTTCGCTGGCCCAAAAAAGAGCCGAAGTCAAGGAAAACTCGGTAACGGGCCAGTTTCTTGGTTCCGTGGTTGATTGTGGAACACTTTCGACGTTCTCAACCGGGAAAACGGGCTCGTTTCACTCGCCCTCGTTCCAGTAGCAGCGCAGGACCCAATCAACCCATAGAAATCTGCCCGCAGAAATGGCCGACAAATCATGCATTAGATTTGTCGAGGGCGACCACAATGAGAATCGCGGCCACGGCCGGCACGGTGATGCAGAGTCCGGTCGGAAAGGGGGCATGAACGGCAAACCAAAGATAAATGGCTGCCAGAATGACAGAGATTACCACACGGACATGATATCTCACCGCGATGCCCTCCCCCGGTAGGCCGATACCCCTGGTATTCTATACGCTGCTCTCGCATCACCAGCCCATCAGGGGTCATCTTTCAGCCTCACTAAAGCGTTCTCGCCCACTGTATGACGCTGGGCAGCACGCCGGCCGTGGCCGTAGGGGTCGCAGATGCAAAGCGGAGCGCGGAAAGGCTGCTAGATGAGATGGCGGCGTGACTTAGTAGGGTTTTTCCTGAGGGCGAGATTTTCTCGAAAATGGCCAGCAACACACTGTTCAGGCACTACCGAATTCCGCCGCACATGTTCAATTCTGCTACAGCAAAAAAGAACAGGCGAGCTGAGGTTGGCTCGGGCGACCAATCCTCAGCTCGCCAGTCGTAATCGGAAGACTCTGCTTCCGATCCGTCGGGGGGGTGCCTAGCTTCTCTGTCCTCAAGGGGATACGGGATGCTATTTCTACGATTCCGATCTCACTGTGTCGCTTGCCTTTCTGATCGCCAAGTCTCACGCAACCTTCTCTGTAACCAGCCCTGCCATCTTGCTGTCGATCAAAGTCTCGTTTCGCCTCCGAGAGACAAGCAACGGCAAAAAGAAAGAGCAAACGGCATGCCAAAAAGCACGGCGGCCGTTTTCCGGGCGAGCTGGGCCAGTCCGGCCGCCCTCAGCCACGGCCCCGCGCCCGCTTGTGGGCCAGGGGAGAGATGCCGTTTAGCGGTCGGCGGCACGCCGGCCAAACGGCCGACCCCGCCATCCGCGCCGCGTGGACGCGACGGCTAACATTTCTGCGTCCCCACAGACGATCCCCGCGGCTCACGCCGTCTGCCGCAAGTCCTCGAACTGGATTTGGTACAAGCGACGGTAGAAGCCGCAGCGGGCAAGCAACTCCTCGTGGCGGCCCATGTCCAGAATCCGCCCTTCGTGCATCACCACGATCCGGCTGGCTAGCGACAAGACGGCCAGTCGATGGGTAATAATGATCGTCGTTCGGTGCCGAATGAACTGCTCCAATACCTGCTGAATCGCTTGCTCGCTCTCCAGGTCCACCTGGCTGGTGGCCTCGTCGAGGATCAGGATCGAGGGATCACGGAGAATAGCGCGGGCCAAGGCGATGCGTTGCCGTTGCCCTCCGGAGAGGCAGTTGCCCAGGGCGCCGGCCGAGGTTTCGTAGCCATTGGGCAGATCGTGCTCGATGAACCGGTGGGCGTGGGCCCGCTTGGCAGCCTCGATCACTTGCTCGTGCGTGGCGCCGGGCTCGCCGTAGCGGATATTGTTGAAAATCGTGTCATTGAAGAGCATCGTCTCCTGGGTCACCAGACCGATCTGCCGGCGGACGTCGCGGACTCGCATGTCTGGCAGGGGGATGCCGTCCAATTTGACCACGCCGGTGGTGGGATCGGCGAAGCGCGGGATCAGGTTGGCCAACGTGCTCTTGCCGCAGCCGTTGGGGCCCACAATGGCCACCGTTTCGCCAAAGGCGATTTGCAGGCTCACCTCGCTAAGGACCAGTTTGCCCGGCTGGTAGGCAAAGCCGACGTTCTCGAAGACGAGGTCGCGGCGATGGGGGCGGAAAGGAGCCGGACGTTTCGGGTCGCGGATATGCGGCTGGCGATCCAAGCGGGAGAAGACGCGGTCGGCGGCCGCGCTGGCCGCTTGCAGACGGCTGAAGACGTCGGACAGCTTTCGGGCCGGGTCGGCGGCGGCGGCAAGGAGGGCATAAAACAGTCCCAGCGAGGCCCAATTCAGTGGCCGCTGGGTCATGCAGATGCCGAACAGGTGGGTTTCCTTGGAAAACACCAGCCACACGCCGGCCAGCATGGCCGTCGAGATGGCCGTGATGCCCAACACTTCGGTTAGCGGATGGCTCAGCGCGTCGTAGCGGGCGATCCGCATGGCCTTCGTGTAATAACTCTTGCTGTTGTCGTGGAATTGTTTGCGTTCTTGCCGCTCGTTGGTGAAGGCCTTGACGATCTTGATGCTGCGGAAAGTCTCCTCCAACGTGGTGTAGATGACGGCCACTTCTTCCATTGCCCGGCGATTCGCCCGTTTGAGCGTGTGGGCGAGCCAGCGGACCAGATAGCCGGCCACCGGGGCGATCACCAGCGATAAGAGCAGCAATCGCCAACTGATCCACGCCGCCCCGGCCAGGCAGACGATCATTTTCAACGGCTCGACGATCAGCCGGCCGAAGAGCGATTCCAAGCCCACGCCTACCTGGTTCATGTCGTTGGTAAAGCGGCTCATCAGGTCGGCCGTGCCGTCCTCGCTGAAGGTGGCCAGATCCATCCGCAACGTGCGGCGATAGAAGAGTTTCCGTAGATCGAAGGTCGCCCGCTGGGCTAGGCGGGCCACCAGAATATTGTTCACGATCAGGAAGAAATCCTTGATCATGGTGCCCACGAGCAAGAGGCCAATGACCAAGACGAAGACGCGAAACGGCGTGGCGGGAAGGTAGTCGTCCACGTAGGGCTTCAGGCGGCCATAAGCCCATTGGGCCCACTGCTCGGCCCACAGGCGCTGCTGGAGCACGTCGATCTCGCCGCGGATGGATGCTTGGTCTTGCTCCGCGGCCGCCGCCAAGCGGCGGTTAAGCTGGTCGAGGGCCGCCGTTTTCTCGGCCACCGTCTGCCGGCTCTCCTCGATTCGCTTGTCGATCAACTGTTGCGGCGTCTGGCTGAGAAGCCCGAACTGGACGAACGGATAGACGGCGCTGACGTTGCCGCCCCAAAGTATCGCCACGGCGATCGCCGAGACGATCGTACCCGCAAAGGTGAGTCGGTTGCTCATCGCCATTCGCACAACTCGACGAAAGCTCATCGCAGTAATTCCCCAGGCGGTAATCGGGCTGCGCCCTGTCGATCGTGGTTTGATAGGTAGCACAGCCGCCCTCGGCTGTGGCTTTGATGCCTAGCCGTGCAAACTGCCTGCACCATCGAGGGCGGCTGTGCTACAGGCTAGCGGGCAACCTTGTAACAGATTCCGGCGTTTTGGCCAAGATCGGAAGCCAACGAGAGAGCGGAAGAAAAGGGGATCAGTCGCATACATTAGGCAATCTGCGTCGTGTAATGCGATTGGGGAGGATTCTCGTGAGGACGACCTGACCGTTGTTGCAGGGGCCCTCATTTCCAGTCCCTTGCGCGTTGCGCCAGTCCGGCTCGCAAGGCATTCCGCTCGACATACTGGGCAACGCGGTAAAAATGCTGGTGGGGGCTTTAAGATCGGTGGACAGGGACACCCCCGCAGGCTTCAATTGTCCTGGCCTTTTTTCTATGGCACGTGGTCTTTGGGTGGTAATACGGTCGGACTGAAAATCTCGGTGGGCACGCTTGGCTGCGTCATTGCGATCTGCTTATTTGGGAGCTTGCACCTGCGATCGAGCAAGCCTTCCGGCAGCCGATATTGCCGCATCATCATCGCAGGAACGAACTACGTTGCGTCCCGCCTGTTTCGCCTGATACAAAGCCTCATCGGCCTGCTTCATCAGAGCATCGAGCGAGGGCAGGTTGTTTGCATCCGCCACGCCGAAGCTCGCCGTCACTGCGACCGTTTCGCTGTTCACGGTGACGCGGACCTTGGCGATCTCCTCCCGGCAGCGATCCGCCAAGCGCGCTGCCCCGGACGTTGTTTCGTCGGCAACCACGATGGCGAACTCTTCGCCGCCATAGCGGGCGGGCAGGTCCACCTCGCGGCATTGTTGGGCAATGGCTGCGGCCACTTCCTGGAGCATCTTGTCGCCAATCTGGTGACCATGGACGTCGTTGACTCGTTTGAAATGGTCGATGTCGGCCATGACGAACGACAACTGCCCGCCGTGCCTTTCGATGCGGGCCCACTGGCACTGCAGGCGTTCCATCAGCGCCCGGCGATTGGGCAGCCCAGTCAATGGGTCGATGTGTGCATGCTCGATCAACAGGTCCTGCAGGTGCTTTGTCCGCAGGGCCGCGCGAACGCGGGCACGCAGTTCGAAGGCGTCGAACGGCTTGGTGATGTAGTCCACCGCCCCGAGGTCCAAGCCTTTGACCTTGTCCTCGGCCGTACCAGAGCCGGAGAGGAAAAGGACCGGGATCATGCACAGTTCCGGATCGGCTTTCAGTGCTCGGCACACGTCGAAGCCCGACAAGTCGGGCATATCGAGGTCCAAGAGGATGAGGTCCGGATTCTCGCGGCGGGCGACTTCCAATCCGGCGGCCCCTCCTTCCGCACACAGGATGTCAAGACCTTCCTTTGCCAAACGGATCTTGGCAACGTCCAACGCGTCGGCGCTATCGTCAATAATCAGAATCTTCATCACAATGTTCTCCCTGCCTGGACATGGGCGTCATATCCGTTCTGAATGGCCAGGCTCACGGCAGCCAGAGCTTCCAGGGCCGTGCCTTCCACAGGACCATCCTGCGCCTTGGCGCCATCCTCCAACACACGAGCCGCTTCGGTCAACGACGGATAGCCATAGGAGCCGCCGGCGCCCTTGAGTTGGTGGGCCAGCCGCTGCAGCTCCCTGTGTTGGCCGTCGGCGTGCGCGTGGCGCATGGCCTCGACGTGACCGGGCAGGCGACCCATGAATGTTTCGAGAATGCTCGCCATGTCGGGGTCGTTGATGAACTGCGAGACGATCGCCCCGTCATCACCAGCCGGCGCGTCTTGGATGGGTGCAGGTGTTACCCCTTCCGCGATGGTTTCTTTGCCGACGCACGTGGCGATGGTTCGGATCAATCGCAGCCGGTCGATCGGTTTGGCAAGGTGGGCGTCGCAGCCCGCCGCCAGGCAACGCTCGCAGTCGCTTGACATGGCGTTGGCCGTCAGCGCCAGGATCGGACGTTGATAACCGTGATCGCGGAGCCTCTGGGTCGCCTCGTAACCGTCCATCTCGGGCATGTTCATGTCCATGAGGACCACGTCAAAGGTGCCTGCCTCGGCGCGTTCGATGGCCAACCCGCCGTTTTCCACGACCTCTACCTCGGCGCCGACGTTGCCAAGTACGGTACGCAAGAGCGTCTGGTTGTCAATGCTGTCCTCGGCAAGCAATACTCTCACACCCCGCAGAACGTCGGCGGCGGGGGTCCATCGAGTGCCGGCTTCATCCTCACAAATGGCCTCCCCCGGCGATTGGAGCAAGTTCACCCCGCTGATGTCTCCCGTGGGAATCGTGACGGTAAACGTGGTCCCCTTTCCGGGCACGCTATGCACCGCCAACTCGCCACCAAGCGCCGTGACAATCTGGCGGGAGATCGCCAGACCCAGGCCGGTGCCCCCGTACTTCCGGGTGGTCGAGCTCTCGGCTTGCATGAACGGTTGGAACAGGCGCGGCAGAGCTTCCTGGGGGATCCCGATGCCAGTATCCGTCACTTCCACACTCACGGCAGACTGCCCCGGTTGCCATTGTGGCAAGAACGACACGCCAATCCCGATGGTCCCGTTCTCCGTGAACTTGACGGCGTTTCCCACCAAATTGACGATCACCTGCCGGAGCCTGTTCTCATCGGTGTGGATGGTCTCCGGCAATGGGCCCGTGTAGCGTACCGTCAGAGCGTTCTTGTGCTCCTCGGCGCGCGGCCGCATCAAGCTGGCCACGTTGGCAACCGTGGAGGGGAGGTGGCACGGCCCGAGATCCATCACCATCTTGCCCGCCTCGATCTTCGAGAGATCCAGGATGTCGTTGATCAGTTGCAACAGATACTCGCCGTTGCGTCGCACGGTCGTCAGGAAGGTCTTGCGGTCGGCGGCGCTCAGGGAATCATCCATCAGCAGGTCGGCATATCCCAGGATCGCGGTCATCGGGGTACGGATCTCATGGCTCATGTTGGCCAGGAACCGGCTCTTTGCCTGGTTGGCGCATTCGGCCTGCACGGCCATTGCATTGGCCTGGTGGGTGGCCGCCTCAAGCTGTTGGTTGCTCTCCCTCAGTTGCTTTTGTCGGTCGTCGAGGATGGCGATCATGGTGTTGAACGTCTCGCCCATGTCCGTGACCAGGTTGGCCCGGGTATGTTGGTAGACGTCGCAGAGGCTACAGTCGGCGAGTTTCTGCGCGAACCTCCCCTGGATTTTGCCGCCGCAAAGCGTGCCGGCGACCTCCCAGCAGCGCAGGTTTCCCTGGTTCCGATAGGACGGGCAGGCGGCATTGTCACACTTCTTCGCTTCCCAACAGGGGATCAGATTCGGGTTATCGAATCTGTCGGTAAGAACGCTCCTCTTGATCACACCGCTCATGAGGTTCTTCACCTGGACCGCCGCCGACTCCAACTGTTGGTTGAATTGTTGCAGCGCCTCCTCCGCCCGCTTCTGTACGGTAATGTCGCGCACCGTGGCCTGCAACACAGCCTGCCCACTTAGTTCTATCCTGGTGAGCAATACCGTGGCGGGAAAGTCCTCGCCGCCGAGTCGTTTGTGTCTCCATTCAAAGAAGTGAGAGCCTTCGCACATGGCCGTCTCGATCATCTCCTTGGCCTTCTCGGCGGAGGGCCGCCCGTCCGGCTGCACGTCGGGAGACAGTTGCCAAGGCCCGAGCGAGGTGAACTCCGCCTCGTTCTTGGCGCCGAATATTTTCACGGTTGCCAGGTTGCAGGATGTGAACTTCCAGGAAGGAGGCTCAAGGATCATCAGGGCATCACGGGAACTCTCGAAGAGGTTGCGGTACTTGCGTTCGGCTTCGTATTTCTCCCGGTAGAGGCTGAAGTGCTGTTGCCGCCAGAGGAAACCCGCTACGGCTACTAGGCCGAACAGCAGGACACCGACGAACAGGGCCGTCAGCCAAAGCCACTTTCGCATCGGCGCGTATACCTCCACGGCATCCATGCGGGCCTCCAGAAACCAGGGCGAATCGGGCACGGCACGAACGGCCGCCAGCACGGGCACACTCCGATAGTCAACGCCTTCCACAATTCCTTCTTCGCCCAAGGCCGCCTTCACCGCGGGACGGTCGCTGCTGTCAAGGGGCACACGCAGCGTAAGGGCCGTATTCTTCTGAAACTTGAGTTCATTCAGGAAGACGGCCTCGTTTCCTTCGCGGCGGATCAATAGGGTTTCGGCCGTCTCGCTCGGCGTCGGCCAACGTTGGATGAAGGGGTAGAGGTATACCTTGGGGTCAATCCTCAACATCAGAACGCCGAGCGGGCGTTTGCGAGCCTGGCCGTCGAGAATCGGCACAAATAGGTGGAGGTAGACCATCCGTGTATGCTCATTCCGACGGAAGTCCTCGAAGGTCACTTGCCCCGACCGCAGGGCTTCACGGGCCTTCGCAGTGGTAACGGAAGAGAGCGGCTCCCCCGTGTCGGAAGCCATCATCAACTTATTGCCCGCGGCGTCAAGCAAAGTGACTCGATCGTAGTAATAGCTCGCCTGGACGCGGCTGATCCAGCTCTGAAGCTCTTTTTGCAGAGGCAAGTATTGCGGCCGCTCGATAATGCGCCACAGCAGATCTGAGAAGGCATTGTTCCTATAAAAGACGTTGGCGTCCGCCAAACGTTCCTTCCTCCACGTCGAGAGATCGCTCACCTTCAGATCGGCGACGGCGGCAAGTGCGTGCTCTGCCTCCGTTCTGCAAGTGTCACGCTGGGCGCGGTAGAGAAGGCATCCTGCGGCGATTATGCCTGCGGCCAGGACGATGAAAACCGCGACCAGAAGCGGTAGGGTAAATCTGCCCCTCATGCCACGCGCACTCCTTCCGGCGACACACGGCTTGGCACTACCAGAACCCTAGGTTGCCGTTTTGTGGCAATCCGCGCGTCTTCGAGTGGCACGGCCCCACAATCCCTGCAATCGCACGAAATATCATGGCGAAAAATCCGCATGATCGCCGAATTACCGCACACCCCTTGGCAGCTCTCGTATAACTCAGCAGTGACACGCCGGCATGGGGAAACCCACGTGCCTTGCAAGCGAGGGCAATCATGCGACGGCAGCGCTGCTACGAGCGAGTACCGTTCTCTTGTCCGGTGCAGGCGATCGTACCGTTTCTCACACGTCTTCCAGCTTTCGAATCCGTTCCATGATCTCGTCGCGGCTTAGCTCCTCCCCCACCGGCAGGATAACGTAGGCCGCTGGCTGGCTGCAGCAGTCGAGAATGATCTGCCAGTCGTTCGGCGCAATGAAGCCCTCGTAGCACGGCTCGTGACCGTTGATGAGGATCTTGGCCCCCACGAGTTTGGCAAACGCCCGGGCGTTCTCGCCGCGATAATCCCGTCCCCAGACCAAGCGAAAGACGTCGCTCCACTCGGCGTAGTCTTCGGCGGCCAACTCGCGGGTGAAGAGCGAGGCGTCGAAGCCCAGCATGTCGACCTGTTCCGGCACGCTATGCGTGATGAATACGCCTTGGGGCAGCCGCACCGCCAGCGGGCAGGTCCGCAAGAAGCGGCGGCACGCATCGTAGACTTTCTCGGCAGCTTGCCCATACATCCGTTGCAGTCCCAGCCGAAATTGCAGGTTGAGCAACTGCTTGTTCTTTTGGATGGCGAAATCGCTCAGTTCGGCCAACTCGTGATTGCCCAGAATGTAATGAATGCGACCGGGATACTTCGTCTTCAGCCACGCGACATCCTCGATGATCGTGTGCGACATGCAACTGCCGTCGGGGTAGGTGGGACCGCCGTGGCAGACTTCCTGAAACACGAGGTGGCGGGCGGAATTGCTTTCCAGGGCCGCCAGCCGCCGAATCAGATTGAAGTTCCGCCGGTGCCCATGCAGATCGCCCGTGACCATCACCTCGCCGGCCAGTTCCGGCCGCAGCACCACGACATTGCCTTGCCGACCGGGCGTTTGCCGATTGGCTTCCGCGGCCTGGTCGAAGACCGTTAGCAGGCGATCGATGTAATCGTTCGAGGCAACCATGAGGCATCCGGCCGGCAAACTCAGCTTACTTTGCCCATTCTACAGTATAGGGCCCCGATGGGTGTGAGCGTTCGGGCTGTATCGGTTCTGCCGAAGACAACGGTTTTATCGTTTTTGTGGATTCTAGCGATTGTCGGGCCGATGTCTGATGAAGGGGAGGCGAGATTTCCCGCACTAAAAATCCTATCTCGGTCACCCCCCGCGACAAAGAGCAAATAAGGAATCGACCCACATGAAACGGACACAAACCTCGTGCTTTGTGGTGCTTGTTTTCGTCGGCCTGGCTGGCTGCGCCATGCACCGGGCACAGAATGGCAGCGGATGTTGTGACGGCGGTTACCAGGCGACGGTGGAGAACGGCGCACCCTGTGGCGCGCCGGGCGAAGCGTGCGGCCGGAGCGACTGTTCTGATTCGCCGGACGGCTATTTTCACCCGGGGGCGCCATGCGATCAGCCGTGTGCCCGCTGCGGTCATTGCCCCTGCTGTTGCGGTCGTGGCCAGCAAGACGCCGGGGCTGGCGGACCGCCGGCGGTCGGGACGGTCACGTATCCGTATTATACGGTCCGCGGGCCGCGCGATTTCCTGGCCAAGAATCCGCCCAGTATTGGGCCGTGAGAGGGTTCAGGGTTCAGGGTTCAGGGATCGGAACATCGCGGAACGGCGAGGCGAGAAGTCGTGAACCCTGAACCCTTTTCACCTGAGCGATAAACCCTCGCTTCGCGGCGTCCTAGCTACGCAGCACGCGGGCGTGAAGATACGTGTCACCGCCCAGTTGCCGCACCTCGGGCGTCTCTAATTGCAGGGCCTCGCTGACGGCGGCAATTCCGCCGCCGGCGACGGCCGTGGGGGCCGCGGCGCCGCCCAGCAGTTTAGGGGCCACGAAAACGTAAACTTCGTCGATCGCCCGGGCGTCGAGTAGGCTGCCCAACAGGCGGCCGCCCCCTTCGACGAGCACATTCGTCATCCGCCGTCGCCCCAGTTCCGCCAGCAGCGCGTCTAATCGCGCGGCGGGGCTTTCGCCGGGGCACACCCAGACCTCGCAGCCGGCCGCGCTTAGCCGCGCGCGGTTGGCCGCCGAGGACGCTGATCCGGCGGCCACCAGCACCGGCGTTTCCCGCGCGGTTCGCACCAGCGCGCTCTGGCTGCCGAGCGATGCTTCCGTATCGAGAACGATGCGGACGGCGGTTCGCCGTCCCGCAGGCCGCGCGGTCAAGAGCGGATCATCGCGGGCGGCCGTCTGGCGTCCCACCACGATCGCGTCGACGCGGCCACGGAGCGCATGGACCAGTTGCCGCGACTCGTCGCCGGAGATCCAACGGCTCATTCCGGTATGCGTGGCGATCTTGCCGTCGAGCGTCATGGCCCATTTGGCGATCATCCACGGCCGGCCCAGTGTCACCAGTTTCCGATACGGCGCATTGAGCCGGCGGGCCTCCGCCTCGAGCAGTCCCAGCTCGACCGTCACGCCGGCGGAACGCAACTCGGCGATACCGCCACCTTGGACTTGCGGGAAAGGGTCCGCCTGGGCTACGACCAGCCGCCGGATGCCGGCGGCCAACACGGCGCGGGTGCAGGGGGGTGTTTTGCCTTGGTGGCAGCACGGTTCGAGCGTCACGTAGAGGGTGGCGTCCGCGGCCCGCGGGCCGGCAATCCGCAGGGCCTCGATCTCGGCATGATCCTGACCGAATCGCCGGTGCCAGCCCTCGCCGATAATCTCGGCCCTTCGGGCGATCACGCAGCCGACCATTGGGTTCGGTTCGACACAGCCCTCGCCCCGCAGGGCAAGCTCCAGGGCGCGGCGCATGTGCCAAAGATCAATCTCGTGCTGGTCCATAGCCTCCACACATAACAATTCGGGGGCGGCAGTACAACCACCGCCCCCTTCGATTTGTGATCGATTTGATCGTCTACCAGCCGCCGCTCGCGTTACGGCACGACGGCTCGGACAATGTTCCGTAGCGGACGGCCCGGAATGTAGACCTTGCTGCGAATGACGACCCCCGGCGGAGCTACCCAAACCGGCGCCGCCGTCACGACGGGTGCGGGCACCGCGGGCGCGTAAACCACCCCCGGCGGCGCGATCATAGGCGAATAGACGACTTGCGGAGCGGCAACCACGGCCGGCGCAGGAGCGTAAGCGTACACGGGCGCTGCGGGATAGTAGGCGTAACCGACCGTCGGGCCAACATACCAGCCGCCGTAGGCCGTCGAGCTCAGCACTAAGACGGCTGCGACTGCGATCATCAAGTTCTTCATGGATGCACTCCTGTGAGAATGGGAATCCTCGCGGGCTTACCCTACGGCGCTGTAGGCAACGGCCTTCCGTGCCGTTCCGCATATCTGGATAGCTGGTCCGATAGCACATCCCGGAACGCCGCGGAGGGCGTTCCCTGCCTCGTAACACACCTTCAACAACGTGCCGTCCCTGCCGAGCATCTTCAGGGCTTTCCGCAAGCGCACCCCATCGTAGGGGATCGTTTTCCAGTTCTCCGCCGCCTCCTGGCCTTCGCC
>Ga0181520_10003277_pt1 | contig 28679 bp, 29 predicted proteins | sample PEATcosm2014_Bin_29_FD_132451 | JGI IMG/M metagenome (GOLD analysis project Ga0181520, IMG submission 132451) | Peatland microbial communities from MTU Mesocosm Facility, Houghton, MI, USA - PEATcosm2014_Bin02_30_metaG | ecosystem: Environmental > Terrestrial > Soil > Wetlands > Peat | place...
GAATCGTTATATTTTTCTATTAACTCGTCTGATTCTTTATCAAAGTCAATATCGTGGCCAAACCGAAGTCCAGTAGATAATTCTGTCCCTGCGATACCAAAGGCGATAACTTTTCCGCTTAGTAAAACCTTGTAACGGATTTCCCAAAAACCCGCACCGTCTCCTTTAAATTTTTCTAGTTTTAATTTTGCGTCCATATTTTCATTGCTTATAAAGTTAATAATGAAGAAAGGTGGATGCTGGAAGAATACGTCCAAGCGATTCGAAATTTCCAGACTCATCCCAAGTTGGGATGCCAAAATAGCAATCGTTGGTTTCGTCAATTGCCAAACCCCCAGAATTACCACTATCGATTTTTGCCGAGGTCGTATAATAAATTCCAGATTTTCCAGAAATGATCCCTTCGGTGGCAGTTACTTCAACGGGCGTGGAATTATCCCCGTTGCCATTGGCATTGAAAATCGCATTGGAGCCGCCATAGGCGGGATAACCTATTATGACAACGGGATCGCCGATGGCGAGAGAATTGCTACACAAATAATCGTTGTTTCTGGCACGTGTGTCCAGCGTCAAAGCATAAAAGCCATACTTAACATCTTGAGTCATATATTGCGTTTGGTCTGCTGGAAAAGTCAGATAAGCAACATCGTAATTATTGGTGTCATAGCTGATGTTCCGTGAGCTATCTTGTGCGGAAATGAAATAAGACCAACTGTCGTCAGGAAACTTAATGGTGCAACCATCGAATGATCCGCTAGCGGGATAATCAACGACATGGCGATTGGTTATGACGGTTGGCTGTGAATTGAGGGTTACTAATAACCCAGAGCCAGAGACGCTTAGATAATTTCCGAGATTCGAGTTTCCCCATTCGCACTCGATATCGGCGGCACTCTTTCGCCATTCTGTGACAATATCGGATAATGACTTTGGAGTGTTGGTTGTCGATACAGTTCTTTGCGAAGAAACATTCTGAGGTTGAGTAGGCGCGGCGGTAGTTTGCTGGTTTGTATTATCAGATGAAGATGCCGTCTGATTTTGATTGTTCGAGTTTTGTCCGATCAGGAAAGCGATTACGATCAGAACTACGGCAATGATAGCCACACCAAACCATTTTGAGGTAGTCATTATTTTATATTGAGATTATACCACATTTCGTGTATAATATCAAAACTGAAATGCCACCAAAAACCCGCAGATTCTTAAGTGTTATTCACGAGAAACTCTATCGCAACGAGCTTGATGATTACTACCTTGTTTTTGAAGAAGCTGATTTTAGGAAAGCTTGGTTTTCTGTTGCTGAGATTGAAGAGATATTAGACTTTCTTAAAAGAAGCGAGGTGATCGCTCGTTGGCGTATTTATCGTGTTCCGAAAGAAGCATTGTTTTTACCCCTAACACGGGAGGAAAAAGCTAAGCGGCTTACGTGGTCATTGAGAGAATTATTTTCTGGTGAGAAGCCCAAGCGTCGTTACGCCATAGAATTAGTTTCGAGAGATGCTTTTCTGCAATTCTATCGTCAGCCCATGAGTCATAATGTGATTGTGCCGCCGAAGGTGGCTGAGAAGCCTCGTAAATTTCCGTTAGGCCTTCAATGGAATGAGATCACGATTCAGTTTTTAAATGGCAACGAGGTTATCATAAAATTTAAGGATCAGAATAAGCATACGATGTTTGATGAGATGGGCTTTCGGGATGACAGAAAGAAAGCCCCTAACAAGCAGTGGGAGCTGTTAAATTTGCTTGCCGTAAGAGGCGGCGAATTGTCGTGGGAAAATAACAGTAACATGAACCTCACGAGAATCAATGCTGTCAAAAAACAGAAACAGCTTTTAGCGGAAGCCCTTCAAGAGTATTTTGAAATCGGGGCTGATCCATTTTACCCCTACAAGAAAGAAGGTGCTTATAAAATCAAAATCAATCTTGTTCCCGAAGATGGCGGCACAGCCAGAAAGGACGATCTAGGAATTCAGGAGTTTCTTAGGGATGAAGCCCCGCAGGTTTACGAGCAAAGTGATTTCACCGAAGATTAAGTAATTTTCACCGAGGTCAGAGAATCCTCCGTTTACGGGGGCTTTTTTGTTTATTCACCCTGAGCTGGTGATTTTTCGCCATACCTCGGTATGAAACCCTTCAGCGACGAGCTTATTACCGAGGTCATCAGATATTTTGGCGAACGTTATGATCGCATCCTTACCCCGCAGGAAGCCGAGGAGTATTTGGCATCGCTCGCCGAACTCTATTGGTGCTTCACGGAATCAGTAAGGCAGGGCTTCAAGGGGGTTTCGGGAGGGGGCGGTTCCGCCGCCGCAGGCGGCGAACCGCCCCCCGAACCCCTCTTCTAAGACTTGATTTAACTCATACATAACGAGATGCTCAAAACAAACATAAAATTGGTTATTGCGGGATCGGTAGTTGAGGTTTATCTCTACGAACGTCCTGTTTCGTATGGCGTGCGACTTGGTGTTGAAGAAAGAGATAAGAAACCCCGTATCCTTCGGGAAGACGATGATGCTCTTAGGCGATCCGCCCTTCATTCAAAGAAACAGGTTCGCCGTTGGATTGATGCGAACGCATGGCAATGGTTGGATCAATTCGGGAAGCCATGTTTTCCTAAATTCGCTACTTTTACCTTCAAAGAAAATATTACCGATCTCCCTTCGGCGAATTATTTCTTTGGTAAGTTTATGAAGCGGTTTAATTATTCCTTAGGCTTCAAGGAAAGCATCTTGAAATATATCGTCGTCCATGAGCCGCAAAAGCGTGGGGCGATACATTACCATTGCTTGTTTTTCAATCTCCCCTTCATCGATGATCTTCCTGAAAAACTTTCTGAAACGTGGCAGTATGGCTTTGTCCGAGTGAAGGCGGTGGATCGTGTCAAAAATCTTGCGGCATATATCACGAAATACATGACGAAGGATATGCAAAATTTCTCATGGAAGGGTAAGCGGCGGTATTTTGTGAGTAAGGGCTTACTCAAGCCGTTTGATGTCCATGCCGAAACAACCGCCCATAATATCTTGCGTGCGTTGGTAAAACTGCCCGTTATCGCCCGTGGAAACTGGGAAAGTGAGTTTGCGGGAAAGATCGAATATATGAAAATTGATCTTGGTCGTGGAAATACGATTGACGACGTGCCTATTGATAAAGATACGAAAGCGATATTAAATGCAATTAAGTTATCACAGCAATGAACTACGTTCTCTATTGCCGTAAATCATCCGAAGCCGAAGATCGCCAGATTCTTTCGATTGATTCGCAGGAAACCGAATTGAAGCGTCTTGCCGAGAAAAACGGTCTGAATGTTATTAAGGTTTATAAGGAATCCATGTCGGCCAAAGCTCCTGGTCGCCCCGTGTTCGAAGAGATGCTTAAGTATCTTGAATCGCATCCCTCTTCCTTGCTGGTTTGGAAACTTGATCGCTTAGCTCGCAATGCTCTCGACGGCGGTAAGATTTCTTGGTTCATGGATCGCAGTTTGATTTCCGAGATCAGAACACCTGAAAAGGTATTTTCGAAAACGTCCGATGATCTCTTTATGATGAGCTTGGATTTTGGCATCGCTAAGAAGTACGTCGATGATTTGAGCCAAAATGTGAAGCGTGGCAATCGGGCAAAATTAGAACGTGGCGGATGGCCGCAGAAAGCTCCGTTTGGATATATCAACGACAAAGCAGATAAAACTGTTTCAGTTGATCCCGTTGATTCTCTAGTTGTCCGAAAGATTTTCGAGTTGTGCGTTGAAGGAAATAACCTGAAAGAAATTACCTCGGCTATTTACGATCTGTGCTATCGGACAAAAAGTGGCAAGAAAATTGCGAAGAGCCAAATTCATTACGTTATCAAAAATCCTTTCTATTACGGGATGATGCTGAAGTACGGCAATACGTATCAGGGCAAACATCAGCCGTTGATTACGAAAGCGTTGTTCGATCAGGCGAATGATATTCTTGAAGGTCGTCATCATGCTCGACGGCAAACTCATTTATTCCCGCTTCGAGGATTTCTTACCTGCGATGTTTGCGGCTGTATGCTCACGGCGACACTTCAAAAGGGCAAATACGTTTATTACTACTGCACGAACGGCAAAGGTATTTGTGCGGAACGGGCAAAGTATCTCAAAGCCGATGATGCCTATTTAATCGCCTCCTCGATTTTCCAAAATCTCAATATCGACGAGCGATTATTAGAGATCGCCTTCAAGGCATATGAGGAAAAATACGTTAGCGGCAAAGGAATGCTCGAAATAACCCGCCGATCGCTCGTAAAACGGCTTCAGGAGATCAGAGAGCAACAAGATACCCTCGTGAGGCGGAAGGACGTTCCTGGGGATGTATACGCCCGAAATATGGCATCCCTTACGAGCGAACAGATTGATGTTGAAGGCCAGTTAGCAAAGTTGGGGGCTGATCCCGAACAGGAGAAAATTACTTTCGAACAAGTCAAAAAGGCGTTTAATGAAGCCAATACTATAGCTTTTGCGTTTCTCGATGCTGACGATGAGCTGAAGCGGAAGTACGCCGAAAAATTACTTTCGAACATTTCCATCAAAAGTAATTTAGCCCAGCATTTTCAATTCAAACCGAAGTATCAAGCTATCGCAAATATCACAGATAAGAGCGATTTTCGAGCAGTGCTGCCGGTAACGCATCCAATCAGGGCAATCGTGGTCGGGGTTGGCAGCGATTTTACGGCAGCATCTATATTTTTGGGTTCTTCCCCGGGATCGTTGATACCCAGTTGTTGAGCGGCTACCTTTCTAGCTTCCGGGGAGTTAGCCGCAAACGCCGCTGCAATCCCAAATACAACCAACGGGAGAATAAAACCTACGAGGATGCCGATAAGAAACCGATGCCACCAAAACGCATCAAGGGCGAGTAACCAAGGAATCCAAGTGGCGAAGGGTATGAGCGGGCGGCTGATTTCTGGTTTCTGTTGCACGTCTACAAACTCGATTTCTGAAAGAATACTCCTGTTAATAACAAGGACTCTTCCGCCATCCCTCACGCGAGCATTGTCTGGGTTCAACTTGAGCAACAGGACATCTTGCAGGGGCCCTTTCTCATTCACGAAATGTAAATTAACGCGTGGGAAGCGCTGTCGCGCCAATGAGTAGTTCAAGGCGACGCCGACAAGCACCGCAAACGATTGGACTGCAAATATCGTTATCCAGAGCACGCTGCCAGAAAAGATTTCAACGCCGACGATAAAGCTAACCAATAGCACAAGCGGTTGCAGTAATACCGCATTGGCTTTCATTGCAAGATCAAATCGTCGTTTACGTTTCTCGTTAAAAACGGCCGGGTCCTCGGAGTCTGGCAAGACGTTGGGAAGTTTGTAGCGCTCTTGCGTAAGCGTCGTCGAAGCGAGGACGCAATAGAGCCATCCAATAAAAATAATGATGAGGTCGAGCCAATGATAGCTAACGGGGGCAAACATGCCAGAGACGCCACCGTACCACACCATGATTGGCGTTTTGAAATACACAAGAAGCCCCCCTGCAACAATGGCGGGCGGGAACAGAAAATCGACAAAAAACCAGATTCCGGTAAGTTCAATGGACCAGTCGCGGTTATCGGCGTAGGGTGTCTGATCGGTGATCGCCTTGCCAAAAAAACGCACAAAATATGCGAGGACAGAAATCGCGATGGTTGGAGGGATAAAGAGTAAGACGGTTTGCCAAGACATCGCTTCCATCTCACACCAAAGAGGTTGCCTTGTCAATCGTTTTAGGGGGGGCTTTTCAAGGGCCTTTCGGTCGCTCTGGACTCCTGCCACCGTTGCGTCATCCATTGAGGTATGACTACCCAAACCATGGGGGCAAGCGGGACGGGAGCCCCCATAAAAATCCCGACCCAAGTAAAGGTCAAATATTTGCTATACGCGAGAAAAAGCACCGAATCGGAGGAACGGCAGATCCTTTCCATCGATTCGCAGGTGAAAGAGATGCTTCAGCTCGCCGAACGCGAGGGTCTGGAAGTCGTCGAAATCCGGCGCGAGAGTCACTCGGCAAAAGCAACGGGTCAGCGCCCGGTGTTCAATGAGATCATCAACGACATCCGTGGTGGAAAGTTTAACGGCATCATGACGTGGGCGGCGGACAGGCTAAGCAGGAACGCCGGAGATTTGGGAAAGCTCGTTGATTTGATGGACGAGCAGCTTCTTGTCGACATTCGGACATACGGCCAACGATTCAGTAATTCGCCGAACGAGAAGTTTCTTCTCATGATTCTCGGCTCGCAGGCAAAATTAGAAAACGATAATCGTGGCGTGAACGTGAGGCGAGGGTTACGAACGCGGTGTGAGATGGGATTGCGACCGGGCGTCGCGCCCACTGGATACCTCAATGAGAAGAGGATGGATCGGAAATGCCAAGTGCTCGTCGACCCCGAACGCGGACATATTATAAAGAAGATTTTCGAGAAGGTAGCGAACGAGCATTGGTCTGGGAGGAAGGTTTATCACTGGCTACGGTTCGACCTAAACTTCCGGACGAAGAGTAATCACCATCTCTCGCTGGGGAATATTTACATAACTCTCCAGAACCATTTCTATTATGGGCGGTTTGAATATCCGGAAAAGAGCGGCATGTGGTATGACGGCAAGCATCAGCCTTTGATCACTAAGGAACTATTCGATAAAGTACAAGCGCAATTGAAGCGCGATCAAATTGTGCGATCCGAAATTAAAGAATTCGCATTTACGAAGCTTATGACGTGCGGCTTGTGTGGCTCGGGGGTAAGTGCGGAAGAGAAATATAAACAACACAAGGACGGCACGACCGCGCGATACGTGTATTATGGCTGCAGTAGGGCCCGCGATAAGAATTGCAAAGCCGGATACATGCGCGAGGAGGATATCATCGAGCAGCTCGTGAAGATCATGGACAAGCTTGATGTCAACGAGATCGGGATGCGGCACAAGTTTGACGAGGAGGTCGCGCGGCTTAATAAGTTCCAAAAGAGTATTCTCGGAATGCAAGGGGTCAAAGCGATGGTTAAGGATATCGACCTGCGGACATACGCGAAATATGTGCTGCGCGAAGGGTCAACAATCGAGAAGCGTGAGCTATTAGCGTGCATAAGAAGCAAATTCATATTCGGAGGGAAGGTAGTAAAGCTAGAAACTGAGATCATGGAAAAATGAAGAAAATCGGCATACAATTGAATAAACATCAGCCGAACATAAATGCTCGGAAATGCAGAAGAATTATGGCGAAAGATTACTCAAGCTTAAGCAAGGAAGAACTTATCGAAAAAATTGGGAAGCTTGAGTCCAGGAAGAAATATGGGCTTATTTGGGACGAAGAAAGGGTACGGGAAAAGTTCGAAACCGAATCCGAGAATGCCCTCCCGATATTAAGGGAGGTCAAGGGCAAAGAAATTATAAAAAAAGATAGACCGGACCCGGTCAATATTTTTATCGAAGGCGACAACTATCACGCATTGTCGGTTCTAAATTTTACACACCAAGGAGCTGTCGATGTGATTTACATTGACCCTCCTTACAATACAGGCGCGAGAGATTGGAAATATAACAATGACTATGTCGATGAATCGGATTCGTTTCGACATAGTAAGTGGATTTCGTTCATGTATAAGCGCCTTAGATTGGCTAAGCAGGTGTTAAGTGACGATGGCATAATATGCGTCACAATTGACGACTACGAGTTACCTAGACTGCTGTTAATCATGGAGGAGATATTCGGAGAAGAAAATCATCTTGGAACCGCCGCAATACGGATTAACCCCGGCGGGAGGAAAACAAAGAGAAGTCTAGCGCAGCAGCATGAGTACGCTCTCTTTTTCGGGAAAAATATCGAAACGCAAGTTGCGAAGGTTATAAAACCCATCGAAGAAAAAACTCATAGCTATAAGGAAGATGCTGTTGGTTGGTATGAAGAAAGAAATTTAAGGAAAGAAGGACAGGATAGTTTAGCATCTGAAGATTCAGCTCGATTTTACCCAATCTACTTTAATCCTAAAAATGGTGCTATCAGTGTTTCCAAAAAATATCCGGTCACTATTCTGCCGATTGACGTTCAGGGACAGAAAAGAATTTGGCGACGCGGGAAGGAAGATGTTGATAGGATGTTTGAACGCGGAGATTTGATCTACAAGAAAACCAAATTCGGAGATCAAATCTATTTCAAATTTCGCGGCGGCATTGAAGGAGAAACCCCTAAAAGTTTTTGGGACGATGTCAGGTATTCAGCCAGCGAGCATGGCACGCAAACACTCGATAGAATTTTAGGAAAGGGAGGGATGTTTCAATTTCCAAAATCGCCACATGCGGTTATGGATTGTATTAAGGTATGCTCGTCGCGGAAAGACGCCATAGTTCTTGATTTCTTCGCTGGATCCGGGACGACGGCGCAGGCGGTTCTGGAACTTAATAAGCAGGATGGCGGGAAGCGTCAATTCATTTTATGCACCAATAACGAAGGTAATATTGCAACCGATGTATGCTATCCGAGAATTAAAAAAGTTATTAATGGTTGGGGCAAAAACGAGGGAATCGGCGCATCCCTAAAGTATTTCAAGGCGGCTTTTGTTAAGAAGAGTTTAAACAAAGACGATCTCAAAATTCGCATTGCCAATGAATGCACCGAGATGCTTTGTCTCCGGCAAGGAATTTTTGAAGAGGCCAAAGAAACTGCAGATTATCGGATATTCAAACAAGGCAATCGTATGATGGGTGTTTATTATTCTCTGGATCGGACAGCTCTAAAAACCTTAAAAAAGGAGCTCGATAAATTCGATGGCGAAAAAGTCTTATACTGTTTTACCCTCGATCCCTTGGGGCTCGATAAGAATGATTTTATTGATTGGAACAATGTAGATCTCGAGCCTATTCCGCAAAAGATATTAGATGTTTATGAGCAAATTTATGAATATTAATCTCAAATCTTATCAAGAAAAAGCTGTAGGGCAACTGGTCGTCGCGGTAAAGAAGCTTCTTGAACACAAAGGGGCTGGTGAAGTGTGCGTGTTCCAAGCACCTACGGGGAGCGGCAAGACCGTTGTCGTAGCGAAGTTTATCGAAGATTTTATTAAGGAATTTCCTGAGGATGATTTTTGTTTTGTATGGATCAGTATTGGCAAGGGCGAACTTCATCTTCAAAGCAAGCACAGCCTTGAGCGTATTTTTGGTGGTGCGCCGCGTGTTTCCTTAGTAGAAGAGGAATTTAGTGGCGGGCGCGAGCGCATTATTCGCAATGAGGTCGTCGTGGCAAATTGGGAAAAACTGCGGACGAAGAATCGCACAAGCGGAGAATGGAAAAATCTTTTAATGAAGGAGGGGGAAAGGATTAACTTTCGCGATGTTCTCGATAAAACTCGCGAGCAGCGAAAGGTAATCCTCATTATTGATGAAAGCCATATTGGAGCTACGGCTGAGCGTACCAATGAATTGCGAACCGAGATTGATGCCGATGTGGTTCTGGAGATGAGTGCAACGCCTCGCCTGGTTCCGACTGCTGCGGAGCTCACTCGCGGCTCTGCGGCTTATGTTCTGGTAGAACCGAAAGAGGTTATCGAGGAAGGGATGATCAAAAAGGAGCTGATCATCAATGAGGGTATTGGAAAAATTGCTACAGGCGAGGGTGATTCACAGGAGGCGGTGCTGGAGGCCGCATACGAGAAGCGTCTCGTCCTGAAAAAAGCCCTGGAAAAAGAAGGCTCTCAGGTCAACCCACTGGTATTACTACAAATCCCAACCGCAGAGGCAGGAGAGGTCAAAATTGAGGCCATAAAGGAGTTCTTGGAAAGGAAACACATCACCGAAAAGAACGGCAGGCTTGCCATCTGGCTTTCGGAGCAGAAATCTGAAGCGTTGGATTGGGTATCAGAGCCTGATAACGAAATCGAATTCTTGATCTTCAAACAGGCCATCGATACAGGATGGGATTGCCCGCGCGCTCACATACTCGTCAAATTCCGTGAGTCTCACAGCGAAACCTTCGAAATTCAAACCGTTGGACGCATACTCCGCATGCCGGAACAAAAACACTATACAAACGAAGAATTGAACCGCGGTTACATTTATACGAATGTCCAAAGCATACTTGTCAAAAAGGAGGACTATAACCCGAACATAATCAAGCACTTGCGGGCAACTCGCATTGCTGGCTATGAGCCAATCAAATTACAATCCTATTATAAGGCACGTGCTGACTACGGGGATATCACCTCCAGCTTCACGCCCGTTTTTGAAAAGGCAGCAAACGATTTCTTTGGATTGAAAGGTAATCACGCACTTTTTATTCAAACAAGAAAACAGGTTGAGAAGAAAGGAATACTTCTCAATACCCGAAAATACGAAGAGGAGATTATTGCTGATACGAAACTTGAAGGGAAATCTTTCGATGAGCTTGAGGGTAAGATAACTCCTGACGCCCTCGCGAAACTAGCTATTGCTGGTAACGACCTTCAAGCAAAGTTTGAGCAGGTTGTCAAAAATAACCTCGGCTCGTTTAGAAACGTAAAACGGTCGGTTCCAACGGTGAAGACTGCAATCTATCAGTGGTTTAGAAAATATCTCGGCTCCCAAGAATGGAATGAGGAGATTTTACTCGTTCAGAAAATATTCTTGCATGATAGGAATAGAGCTACTTTCGAAAAGATATTGGCGACTGCGATAGAAACTTATAAAGGAGTAAAAGACGTCGAGGTTCGCAGGAGGATAGAGGAAAGTGAACGGTACTACGAATTTGAACTTCCCAGGGAGCAGTTTTTTAACGAGCACGCTGATGAACTTATCAAGGGTGTTAAAAAGTATGCTTACGATCTATGCTACCTTAACGTAGATCGATTTGGTCCTGAGAAAAAATTTGAAGGGTTCCTTGCTCAGAATTCCGATAATATTGCGTGGTGGTGGAAAAACGGAGAAAGCAAGCAGGATTATTTTGGAGTGCGCTATGAATACGAAGGCGGTATCTATACTTTTTACCCAGATTATTTGGTTTGCTTAACTGACGGGCGAATTGGAATTTTTGAGGTTAAAGACGACGAGGATCGGGACGGGAAAACGTGGACCAAGGCGAAGGCCGAAGCTCTCCAAAATTGGATATTCAGGCAGAAGCGTAAGGATATTTTTGGTGGGATTGTTATTGAGAGGGGCAAAAGTTGGTATATAAATGCTGATAAAATCTATGACTGGGGCAAATGCGAACGGAACGACTGGAAGGATTGGGATGATTTGGGCCATCGAGTGACCTCTCCTATTAAACCGAAAGTACTCATCCGACATGACTCTTGAAACCGTTGATCTTGGAGGTTATCGATACGTAAAGGCGATTTTTTCATACGCTAACGATAAATCATCTATCGATAAGATCATTGAAAAAGCATCCAGAATGACGGGCCTCGTGAATCCTCATGGCGCTGATGGAAAGCTGCGCCCACAGGATGTCAGATTTTGTAAATCATTAGGCGGCTTACTGGCCGAATCTGCATTTTCAGAATATTTAGCGGCGAAATCAAGGGAGCTAAATGCCCCGTTTTCGGTATTGGGCACAACGTTTACTCAAGAAGAAGATCTTGCCCGCCTTGGATTCAACCAGATAGATCTTAAAATCCGAGTTGATGAGACAACTAAAGATATCGAGATCAGATCGTCTTTCAGCTACAAAACCACGCTCGGAAGATTATTTGGAGTGCCGCTTATAGACGGGAAGGGGGCGTTCTCATTAATAGGTTGGTATTCTTCGAGTAACAAACCGACTGAGGTTAAAAAGGATTACTATGTTTTTGTGATTCATTATTACGAGCCGCTTGAAATCCAAAGACGAATTTACGACACGGTTGAGGTTTATCTCGCGGGTATTGCTTCGCGGCAAACCCTTGAGGAGAGAGGTGAATATTCTTCATTAAAACAAGCAGGTGCCAGATTTAGAATTATTAACCCGTTGATTAATATCCCGGATCCCGTAATTGCTATCGATGATATTTTAAGATAGCTCCGGCTTATATTCCGAAGCTATCTCGGTCGCACTACTGCCTCGGTTGAGGCGGTTGGTACGATAGTTTCACCTTGCCTGCGGAGGCGGAAGGATTCGAACCTTCGAGGGGATTTCTCCCCTAACATCTTAGCAGGATGCTGCCTTCAGCCACTCGGCCACGCCTCCGTATTGAACATTCCGAAGTGTAGCGGAAAAGTGTCGTCTTTTCAATGCTCGCGATTTGGAGCTATGATACGTTTTGACATGATAAAAAAGATCGCAATCATCGTCGGCCGCGCACTGCTTTATATTTTCGCCTCAATCGGGCTCCTGCTCACCGGAGGATATTTTGCGGTGCGCCTGCATCTTACAGATGTTCCCGGAGCTGTTGATCTCAACAACAGATATTTCACCAATCTTCAGAAAGAGAGTGATGCTTTGACATCGCCGCAAACCGCGAGCGGAACTGCATCATTCGGAGAACTCGCCCTCTGGTGCAAATTATTCGCGATGAAAAATGATTCTCCCGTGGATGCTGAACGGATTCTCGATGCATATCGTGAGACCGGCTCTCCAGAGCTCGCGCTCCACATGATAAAGAGTTTCGGCGAGCATCTCGCGCCAGGAACACCGCTCGAAAATGCCTTCACTGCCTGCGATACCGCGTGGCTGAACGTGACGATCGCGCCCAGTGACAACGCATCTCAAAGTTCGACCGCCGCAACATCAAGTGTTTACCCATGGGAAAATACACCCGAATGGACGACGCTCGCACAAGCTATCACCAAGGACGCACCTATGATCAATCAGGTTGCCGCAGAAGCTGGCATCGAACCGCGCATGATTGCGGCCCAGCTCATCGGCGAACAACTTCGGCTCTATAACACCGAACGTGAATTATATAAATCCGCGTTCGCACCGCTCAATATCCTCGGCAGTGAAACCCAGTTCTCGCTCGGCGTCATGGGCATCAAGCCCGATACCGCCATTGCCGTCGAAAAAAATCTGAGCGATCCGTCCTCCGATTATTATCTCGGTCCGGCCTATTCGCATCTCCTCGATTTCACAACATCGGATCACAACACCGAGCGATATAATCGCATTACGGATGAACACAACCACTATTACTCCTACCTTTACGGCGCACTCTTTATAAAGGAGGTAGAGACTCAATGGGCAAAAGCGGGATACGATATTTCTCGCCGCCCCGAGATTATAAGCACACTCTACAATCTCGGCTTCGCCGGATCGCACCCGAATGCCGACCCGCACGTCGGCGGAACCGTCATCACGATCAACGGCACGACCTATACCTTCGGCTCCCTCGGCTACGAATTCTATTATTCCGGCGCGCTCGAGGACGTCATATCTTATAAACTTTAGGGAAATATAAATCTCGCTGACAACCCCAAGAAGGCATCTTAAATTCCAGGATTATTGAATCGGTCTTTTGATTATTAAATCAATCTCCGGATTTTCTGCTTTCAAATTTTCCATCACTTTCTCGACAACGGGAGTTACCTCCATATACTCGTTCAAATCGGCAGGGTATTTTTCTTTATATATATCGGTTTGCATACCTCCGGGGAATACTCCATAAATTTTTATACTTGAATCATTAAGTTCCTTGCGAATTGATTCAGTTAATCCCCTGATTGCAAACTTTGAAGAAGAGTATGCGGAGAGTTCCGGCTTACCGTCGAGGCCAGCGGTGGAATTAATATTAATAATGAGTCCTTCGCCTTTTTTCTTCATGTAAGACAACGCAACCTGACAGCCGTAGAAATAACCAAAGAAATTAACATCGAAAAGGCGATGCAGTTTCTGAATATCGACATCCTCCACCGGACTCGGTGCGATTTGAATACCGGCGTTATTAATCCAAATATCGATTGCCCCATATTTCCCAAAAACATATTTACCAAGTCTTTTCATATCCTCAATAGAAGCGACGTCCGCCCAAAATTTATCGACAGACAATTCTTTCGCGGTAGCATCGAGAGAATCTCTGTCATGACTATTAATGATTACTCGACATCCTTCAGAGGAAAAAGAACTTGCAAGAGCCTTCCCAAAACCCTGACTGCCACCGGTTATAACGACAACTTTATTCTTTAAGTTCATCTTTCCTATTCTAGCATTAACACGAAATTTTTGTGCCTGCACTGCGAAGCTTTAGCGAAGCAGTGCCCGGGGTGGGACTCGGACCCACACGACCTTGCGGTCAACTGATTTTAAGTCAGTTCTGGCTACCAGTTACAGCACCCGGGCCCAACACATGTCCATAATTTACCATTCGATTTACATCCTGTAAACAAATTTTACTTTTGGCCATCTTCCTTTCGAGGGATAGAGAGTTTTCATAATAGATCTGTTTAAGGATAATCTTTGCCGCAAGTTTTCCAAACTTAATTACATATAACGCATTTCTTTTGCTATTGCTCGGATAAGTATGTAGCTTTCCTCGCACGCGAAAATAAGTTTCTGTCGATTCTTTAAGCCAGGTAATAAAAACTAAAGCGGCCGACGTTACCTGCAAGACCCATTGTCGATGAGTATTGCTTTTATGAATCCACGTACAGATGCATCCATCGCCATCAATGACGCCGCGAAGAAAATCAGGAAAATATGCCCAATTCACCTCGACCCTGCCTAAGGTTAAAGATTTTCCAGCGCAGATTCCTATACTCTCGAGATATCTATAAAATTTCACATCGCTAAATTGAAGTTGTGAATATTTTTTCTCCTGCTGGCTACCACTCCCCTTTCTGCCAATCTTACTTTGTAATCCCAGCGTATCTCTCAATAAAAATAAATGGTCCCTATCTTTGGAGGTAATATTGATATGTCGCCCATCCTTACTCAAATTTCCGTCGGTGGCAATAAATCCAATGATGTACCACAAATATTCCGGCTTAACTTTACTTAAATCGACCATAGAACAACTATGCCAAAACGAAGATTAAAATTATATTAAATTTTTGTTCACGGCTAGAAAATATCTCAGCAAGAAATTCTCAGTTTACTCGCCCCGACGGAGCGGGAGCCTTCCCGCACGGGGAAATTTCCGTTCCCCCTAGCCCCCTCCCATTCAATTCCCTGAATCAGCAATTGAAAATGGCGTTCGCTAAGAACGCCATTTTCAATTGAGGCCTGGGCGAGAATCGAACCCGCGTATAAGGGTTTTGCAGACCCTTGCCTTACCACTTGGCTACCAGGCCATCACGAAGCCATCTTACTGAAATTTCATTCAGAAATCCAGCTCCGCAATCGGGAAGCAACTACGATCCTGCCCTCTACCGTCATCAGGCATTTCTTAATCCATTGGTGCTTCTTTGAAATAATTCAAACTCTTTACGGTCCAGTTTATTTCTCGGGTCGCTGCGAACTTCTTGTAATTCATTGTGAATTTCTCCGAATTTCTCGAAGACGATTCCGAATTTAAAATTCGTTTCTTCTCTGAATCCGACGAGTTCTTCGTGGTGGTAATCAATCTTCTTATCAAGCGCGGAATATCCATCGAGCACAAGATCCAATTTCACATCCAGATCTTCTATCAAAACGCCTCGACCGCGATCATCGTCCAATTTTTTATTTTCCTCTTGTTTCATAGTTTCATGATACCCTCTCGAGCATTAAATATTTCTAAAAGAAAACTTGGCGATTCTACTCTCCGAGACTTCCTAGTATCCTCTTCAATTTTCCGTTCGGCTTTGGTGCCTTGACGATAAAATCAACGAGAAGGTCGCCGCGGTTTGCCGCGAACATCGCGCGCGCGGCGCCGAAATGCGGCATGCCTTCGCGCGGTATCCGCAGACGGCCCTTCAGATCAAATCCGGCAGGAATTTCCACGGTAATTTTCTTTCCTTCGATGGTCGGTACGACAACGGGCTTGCCGAGCAGAAGATCGAGCACATTCACTTCGTGCCACACAATGAGGTCATTCCCCTGCCGTTCAAAAATTGGATGCCGCGAGACGCGCACGCGGACATAGAGATCACCGCCAGCGACGCCACGCTCCCCCGCTTCACCCATGCCCTTTACTTTGATGAGCTGATTGTCCCCGATACCCGGCAAAATCTCGATCTTGATTTCGCGCACCGATGCCACGCGGCCGGCACCGCGGCAGGCCAAACAGGCATTCTTCGGAATTTCTCCCGTACCGTGACACTTTTCACACGCTTTGACCTGCGAAAACGTGCCGAAAAATGTCCTTCTCTGCTCGCGGATCTCGCCCTTCCCATCACAGGCCGTACATTTTTCAAAAGAACTGCCCTGCGCAGCACCTTTTCCCTTGCACGTTTCACAAGTCATAAGTGTGCGGATGCGAAGCGTCTTTGATGCGCCGAGGAACGCTTCCTCAAGCGTGACGTCAACCTGCGTTTCGATGTCGGATCCGCGCTCGTAGGTCTTTCGCTGGGGCCGCACGCCCATTCCCTCGAAAATACTGTCCATGATGTCGCTGAAATCACCCACGCCGGAGAATTGGCTTGGATCAAAACCGAATCCATCGAATGGTTCGCCGTTCGGAAATCCGCCGTACCCGCCGCCCTGGCCCGGATGGGCGCCAAAATTCGGTTCCGCAGTTCCAAAGCGGTCGTATTGGATGCGTTTCGTTTTATCAGAAAGGATCTGATAGGCTTCGTTGATCTCCTTGAACTTCTGTTCATTGCCGCCCGGACGGTCAGGATGATACTGGTGCGCAAGTTTACGATAAGCTTTTTTCACTTCTTCGTCGGAAGCGGTTTTCTCGACACCGAGGATGCGATAATAATCTTTTGGCATGATAACAATATAGTCTACCGCCTGACAATTTTCAATTTTCTTTTATTGCAACCCAGCGATGGCCCCACTCCTTCACTTTCGATCCATCCGCCGTTTTTTCCATCGGGAAATATCGTATTTGATATTTCTTCCCTTCGTACTCGACGACGGTCTTCGATTTTACTTTGGGATAGAGCTCATCGAGTGCGCGGGTAATCATTTCTTCTTCTGGTGTTGGTTGATGTTTATAATTCGGCATGATTTTGTTTTTTACCGAATCATAAAATAACGAACATTAAAAGTTTCTTAAAAAACTTTCCCTTGGTTCGCTCAGAAAAGATAAAAAAATAAAAGAACGTGCGGCAATCTGTCGTTCCGGCGGAAGCCGGGACTCAGGTTTTTTCTTCCTAAATCCCACGTCGGGCGCAGTATTTTGAGATGGGTTCTAGAATTCTATCACTTCTTTTGTCTGCGGCTCTTCCACGATACGGATGACACCCGACGCGAGAAGCAATTCATATGCGATCATGGCCAGAAATTGCCCGATCCAGACGGCGACTATGCCGATGCATCGGAAAATCAAAAACAAGGATATTTCCCATCCCACCGTGAACCATACCGAAAACTGGGCTCTCCATCCCTGAAGCATTTTTTCGATGGCATTGTATGCCACTTCACTCGTTGAACTCGCGGCCGAGGGCGTGAAACCGAATGACCGGGAAAGGCTTGCCTCGATCTGGCTGGCGGCGGCGGCAACGGCGGCGCTTTGATCCGCAGGCGGCATCGCTTTAAAGGTCGTATTTCCCGCAAGTTCTCCCTGCGCCACGCTTTGCGCGAAATTATCGAACGATCCCGTTAGGGCGATGGTGGGATAAAAATTGTTTACCAGACCTGCCGCCCAACCGAAGAAACTCTTGAACCCTGACTCATTGATGAAAACCGTTTCACTGCCCATCATGGGAAAATAGAGGATGATCGCAACGAGAAGCGTGGCCGTAACGGCCTTCGCCGTTACCCCGTGCGTCGACCTGAAAAATCGGACCGTAGTACTATGGGACAATTCGCTGTGGGTCTGTAAATAACCGGCCAAAAGAAATATGAACGCGGCGGCCGCGGACGCCACAAGAATCCAGGCGTTCAAGAGATAAAATGGCAAGAGCAGGGCGATGATTTCGAGCGCCAGAATGCCAATCCGCCGCCACGCCCTCGCTCCCAATAAAGCCTCCAACGTGAGCACGATGATAAAGAACAGAAATGCGGCGATCGACGCGAGCAGCGGCCATGTCCCGCTCAGAAAATTGAAATACGCATATCCCGCGAGAAATGCCGAAACAACGCCGATCGCGTCAAGGACGATAGACTTATAGAAACCCTCTGGCTTGCCGACAGGCTCTATCTTATTGATCCTAATTGGATTGATGAGGTTCTGGTTCTGCCCCAGCCCCATCATCGGGATTTTGTCCGCCATTGTTTTGATTATAGAACGCTTGGCCGATCTTTTGAAGCTCGGCCTGTAAAGCCTCGATGGCGGCCTTGATTCCGGCGATATCCTCCCCGTCCTTCACTTTCTTGATATCCTCGAGCTTGGCATCGATGCTCGCCTTTACGTCGGCCGGCAATTTATCTCCGGCATCCTTCATTGATTTCTCGGCAAGGTAGATCGCCGACTCCGCCTGATTGCGAAGATCGATCAGCTCTTTCTTTTTCTCGTCTTCAGCCGCATGAGCGGCCGCTTCAGCCTTCATTTTTTCGATATCTTCTTTCGAAAGATTGGTCGATGCCTGGATTTTCACTGACTGCGTTTTACCCGTGCCCTTGTCTTTCGCGGAAACGTTCAGGATGCCGTTCGCATCGATGTCGAATGTCACCTCGATCTGCGGCAAGCCGCGCGGCGAGGGCGGGATGCCGTCGAGAATAAATCGCGCAAGCGTTTTGTTATCGGTCGCGAGCGGCCGTTCGCCCTGGGTGATATGCACTTCGACCGACGTCTGGCTGTCGGCGGCTGTCGAAAAGACCTGCGTCTTCGCGGTCGGCACGGTCGTATTCTTCGGGATCATCGGTGTCGCCACGCCGCCGTACGTTTCGATCGAAAGTGAGAGCGGCGTCACATCAAGGAGTAAGATGTCCTTCACGTCACCTTGGAGGATTCCAGCCTGCACTGCCGCACCCTGCGCCACGACTTCGTCCGGATTGATGCCCTGATGCGGGTCTTTGCCGAATAATTTTTTCACGGCTTCCACCATTGCCGGCATACGCGTCTGGCCACCGACCATGATCACTTCGTTAATATCGGATAATTGATAACCCGCGCCTTTTGGGGCCGCCGCCGTCACGGTTTCTTTCGTAAGCGCAATTGAACGATCAATATATTCCTGAACGAGCGATTCCAGTTTCGCGCGCGAAAGCTTCATCACGAAGTGTTTCGGCCCGTTCGCGTCGGAAGAAATATAAGGAAGATTGATCTCGGTATCCACGGCGGTCGAAAGTTCATGCTTCGCTTTTTCGGCCGCTTCCTTCAAGCGCTGGAGCGCCAAAGAATCTTTCGAAATATCGATTCCTTCCTGCTTTTTATATTCACCGACGAGATATTCCTGGATCTTTTTGTCGAAATCATCACCGCCCAAATGAGTGTCGCCGCCGGTCGCCTTCACTTCCACGGTATCGTCGCCGACTTCGAGCACCGAGATATCGAATGTGCCGCCGCCAAAATCATAGACGACGATCTTTTCATTCTTCTGCTTGTTCATCCCATAAGCCAATGCGGCCGCCGTCGGTTCGTTCAGAATGCGGCGGACTTTCAGGCCCGCAATCTCACCCGCGTTCTTCGTCGCCTGCCGTTCCGAGTCATCAAAATATGCCGGTACCGTAATTACCGCTTCTTCCACTTTTTCACCAAGCCGCGCTTCCGCATCGGCCTTCAATTTGCCGAGAATCGCCGCCGAAATTTCTTCCGGCGAATACCATTTATCGCCCATTTTCACTTCAACGCCGCCCGTAGCGCCCGCCTGCATCTCATAGGGAAGCCATTCCTTATCGCGCTGAACCTCCGGATCCGTAAACTTGCGGCCCATCAAACGCTTCACCGAAAAGATGGTGTTCTTCGGGTTCGTCACCGACTGCCGCTTTGCCAGCAAGCCGACGAGCCGCTCGTTCGTTTTTGAAACCGCCACGATCGACGGCGTTGTCCGATTGCCTTCAGAATTTTCAAGAATTTTCGGCTCGCCGCCCTCCATAATGGCCACCGCTGAATTTGTCGTACCGAGGTCAATGCCAATTATTTTAGACATAGTTTTTTTTAGTTTGTTAATATTTTTTATACAACTTTATATTTTCTTCTTGAGTCATCCTGAGTCGCGCGAAAGATCTTTTCTTACGGAAAGGATTCCCCGCAAAGCTCGGAACGACAAATCATTCTTTTCCCTTACTAATTATCACACGGCTTGCCCGCAGGACCTTTTCATGTAAACGATAGCCGGGCTCTATCTCCTCGACGACCGCACCGTGCGGCAGGTCGCTCTCTATCTCCGTCATCGCCTCCATCGTTGCCGGATCAAATATGTCGCCTGCTTTCACCTCCATCTTCGCAAGTCCCCGTTTTTTCAGAATGTCCTCGATCTGAGAACGGATAAGGTAGATGCCCTTCTCGACCGGTCCCGATTTTTCGAGCGCCCGCAGGCCAAGATCGAAATTATCCATTACCGAAATAAGATCTTTTATCAAATCTTCACTGCCATACTTCACGGCCTCCTGGAGATGGGCCATTTCTTCTTTTCTGTAATTGATGAAATCCGCTTTGGCGCGCTGCCAGCCCGCAAGATACTCATCGCGCTGTTTCTCGGCTTCCGCAAGTTTTGCTTCCAACTCACTCGCATCAGCAACCGGCAATTCATCATCCATCGGGTTTTGTTTATTTTGTGGTTCGTCTGACATGGTTGTAATTGTTGTAGTGATGAAATGTTGCAATATTCATTATAACCCTACAATATTAGAACATTCGTGCACTACTAAAGATTTTTAAATATTCTGATCGCTTTTTTATAATCCATGCATTTGGGACCGATCGCGAAGACCGATACCGTTGCGTCTCCGACAGTATAGTTGCCGCCGACCACGGCAAGTTGTTCACTTTTCGTCACCGGACTTTTCTTACCGATGAAAACCTGTGGTCCAGCCTGTCCCGACGAACTCGCAGGGGGGCCGAATTTCTCTGCCGCCCGCGACGCGCGTTCGTCCACCGCCTCAAAATCGCGGATGACCGACCGGATTCCTTCGCGATCATTCCAGTCAAGACGATCCACTAGTTCTTCGAGCCCGGCTTTATGGATCGCGTCGTGCGCAAGGTCGACAACGACGCCCAGCATGCCAAGTTCGCCCGAAAGTTCACCCAGAAGGTCATCCCATGCCGCACGGGCAAACAGCTTTCTCAAAACACTCTCGCGCATTGCCGCCGCCTCCGCCGCAAGGATGTGCCGCACAAAAAGCTCATATCCCGCATCCGTCGGCACCCGCCCCGCCGAATGGTAGGGTTGCTCGAGATACCCTTCGCTTTCGAGAGTGTCGAGTTCCAGCCGGATCATCGCCGGCTTGATGCCGAATTCATACTGATCATACAGCCATCCCGAACTCACCGGCTCCCGTGTGTCGATAAATCCCTGGACGACGGCCTCTAATATCTGTTGTCCGCGCTCTGTCAGCATGCCTAAATTATAGGCATTAGCAATCAAGTGTCAAGATTGCCAGTCGTGGCTATTTGTTAATTTAAACAAGTTAACAAGTAGTCGAGGATGGGTCATAACTCTAAAATTAAACCACTCACAAACGGTCGGTTTGAATTGTTAATGCGGTAGAAAACCTCGAGGCCGCGCTGTTCTTTTTCCAGGATACCTGCTCGCTCCAAAATATTTAAGTGTCGCGATGTTGCAGGAAGCGAAAGACGCAGTTTCCCAGCAACACCGCCCACTCGGTCTTCGTGAATGTGCTTCAGATGGCGAAGAATTACGATTCTCCGACGGTTCGCTAAAGCTTTTAATATTTTTTCGAGGTCTTTTTCCTTCATATCTAGTTGTTAATTTATATAAATTAACAATTAATCTAGCATGGCCTATATTAAATTTTTCTAAAATCTCCGACCTTCTGATTTTCTCTTACTTTCTAATTTCTACAAGTTAGCAAATAAGAAACCTAGAACCTATCTCAAAAATACTCCGTCTGGAGTATTTTTGAGATAGGTTCTAGGAAATAATCACCACTTTTTTGCGAGAAGTCTGACCGGCGGCGATCTTGATCGAAGAAACAGAAATACCAAAGTATTCAGCGAGCGCAGCTTCTATTGCGCGGTTCGCGCGGCCGCCTTCGGCCGGCTCTTTTACGGCAATCGAAAAGCATGCATCGAATCCCGGCACAAGATCTTCCATTTTCTTGAAGCTCGCGTGCTTTGCTCCGGGCCTTGCAAAGATAAGAATCTTCATTTGCTTCCCCGGAGAAAGGTTATTAATTTGGAGACTCCTTCCCGTGGATACACATTTTTCATTTTTTCAATCTCATCTGGTCCCAACCAGACGATCTGGTATTGATTTTGATCGTTCATCCTCTCTTTTTCAGGACCTCCGATCTTGGGAAGTCAGCTATATTCCTCGATCAGAAAATAATATTCATCCTGACTGCCGGCACGAATTGCCGTGACCGAAGACCGTGGCACGTTCTCGATCGAGAAAAGAAATCTATATTTTTTAACTTCGAGGGTTAATTCTTCTTTTACTTCTCTCACGAGAGCTTCTTCAATGCTTTCCCCGTTCTCAACGCCGCCGCCGGGGATCACAAAATATTCTCGGTCCGGCTTCACGCGACGCAAAAACAGAACCTTCCCGTCCTTTAAGATAACTACCGATACCCGCTTTCTGCGAACGACCGTCATATCATTTTTTATTTTTTCTTTGTCCATAAAAATCGCACTCATGCACTGGTCCCATACTATCATTCCTTATTATAGAGTAATATGGGAGATATGCTTAAGAATACCGATCTTTATGTTCGCAATGTCGTGTTCGGCATCGCGGATAGCCTGGTTTCTACCGTCGGTCTCTTGACCGGCATTGACGCGAGCGGCACTTCGCGTCAGATCATCATTCTTACCGGTATCGTCTACGCGTTTGTGGAGGCCTTCTCGATGGCAGTAGGCAGTTTTCTCTCCGAGGAGTCCACGGAGGAATACGATGTGCGGGGCGAGGTCTCCGACAGGAAACCGTTTCTCGCTGGCGTCGTCATGTTTGTCTCCTTTATCCTTGCCTCATTCATTCCCATCGTCCCCTACGTTTTCTGCGGATTGACTGAAGCACTCTGGCTTTCCATCGCACTCTCTATTTTTGCCCTTTTTATCGTCGGCCTTATAAGCGCGGAAATGATCAAGGTTCACGCATGGAGACATGCCATAAAAATGGCGTTCCTCGGTGGCGCGGCGATCGTTATAGGCGTTGTCGTCGGGAAATTCGTAAAAGCGGGATAAAAAATCGAGATACGATCTCGATAATGCATCATTCCTGCTTCAGTAATTTTTCCACGCGGGCGGCGTTCTCATTGCCGCGATCAATCATGAACGAGATAAGGGGCATCGGCCGGATGTTCATTTTTCGATTGAGCGCATGTTGAAATTCGCCGATTTTCATATTGAGCTTCCGCAATGCCACGGCCTCCTGTGATGCCGGGATCACGCTCACGTGGACACGGGCAAAATCCAATTTCTTCTCCACCACAACCTCGACGATCGTCACGAGGCCGCCGGGCAATTCAATATCCCGAACGATCATTTTGGAAAGCTCTTCCTGGATAACGCTGCCGACCCGTTCTGAACGAAAAAATCTCATGAAAATTTGCGGGAGATTATTTTTTCACAACCAAGACATCCCCAATCTTGATCGTCGCGGGTGAATTTACGAGAACGCCGATCTCCTTTCCTTTTTCCGCCTGCGTCAGCTCCGATTTTTTCTCCCGCAAACTTAAAATCTTTCCCGAACCGGCGGGCTCCTCGGCGCCGCTCTCTGTTTTACGAAGCATGTCGAATGATGCTTTTCCCCGAATGATACCCTCCATCACGCGGCCGCCAACGAGCTGTTTATCCAATTTTTCCTGATTGAAAACAGCGAGTATTTCAAACTTTCCCACTGCCTGCGGACCACGCTTGCCGGCCAAAAATTCCGCTACGGCATCCGCAATTTCGTAAACGATCTTCGACGTGACGATCGCGAGGCCTTGCGCTTCGGCAAAATTCTGCGCCCCTTTCTCGACGCGATTCTTGAAACCGACGATCGTCGCTCCCGTCGCGAGCGCGGTCTTTACGTCGCTATCCGTAATGTCACCGACCGACTTATCCACGATCGCGATACCTTTCTGATCTTTCTCACCGATCCCCGAAAGGACGGCTGCGAGCGCTTCGAGCGAACCCGCATCCGACGCCTTAAGCAGAAGATTCAATTCCTGGCCATTGGCCTTTCCTCCGCCAACTTTCCAAACGTCGCTAATGCCCTTCGTGACCGACGAATGCTTGCAATTTATTGATTCGCCTACCGAAAATTCCTCACCGATCACGGGTAAGTTTTCGAACCCAATGACGATCGCCGGCGCCGACGGCTCAAGTGAATCGGCTACGTGCCCCAAAAAATCTTCAAGTATCTTCACTTTCCCTTCCGCGCTCTGCGTCTGGATCTTGTCGCCGCGACGGAGCGTTCCGTTCTTCACGATCGCGCTCACTTCAAGCCCGCGCCGCGGATCGCGCCGCGCTTCCAAAATATAACCGGATGCCGGGGCTGTAGGATCATACGACAAATCCTCCATATCCGCCGCGAGAAGAACAAGATCAAGTAGAGCATCAACGCCATCGCCGGACTTCGCCGAAATTCCCTGATAGCTCACTGACCCGCCGTAACCTTCCAAAAAAACGCTTGCTCCCATGAGATCGTTTTTTGCCTTATCAATATTCCCGTTGGTCTTATCGATTTTATTGATCGCAACGACGAACGGCGTTTTGGTATCTTCGAGAATTTTGATCGCTTCCTTGGTCTGCGGCTTCACGCCTTCATCTGCGGCAACGACGAGGATCGCGAGATCGGCCGCCTGCGCGCCGCGCGAACGCATGGCCGAAAAAGCCTCGTGGCCCGGCGTATCGATAAAAGTGATCTTGCGGCCGTTACGAACAATCTCGTACGCACCTACCGCCTGCGTGATGCCGCCGGCCTCCCGGGCAGCAACGCTCGCCTTCCGAATATGATCAAGAAGTGTCGTCTTTCCATGATCAACATGGCCCATCACGACCACGATCGGCGGCCTCTGCTTTTTTTCTGCATTTTTCTGCGGATCATTTGACATAACCCGTAGATTTTAGCAGAAAACAGCGAAAAAAGCAATAAAATTATCGGAGTCGAACTCCGATAACTATTTTCGAAATCCGGCATTGATGATCAAATCGAGCAACAATGGGAACGGGATATTTGCAACGGATGCGGCTTTGGGCAACAGGCTCGCCTCGGTCATGCCGGGAATCGTATTGGTTTCTAAAATGTAAAACTTCCCTCCGCTCAGAATAAAATCTGACCGGGACATGCCACAGCAACCGAGCGCGCGGTGCGCACACAAAGCAAGCGTTTGGACCTCCTTAATCTGTTTTTTGGAAATTCTCGCCGGCGTGATCTCCAAACTGCCGCCAGTCGCATATTTCGCCCGATAATCAAAAAATGTTGCTGTTTGTGGAATTATTTCAGTCGGAGGCAATGCAGCTGGATGTCCTTTCTTGTCCTCAATAACGCCGCAGGTTATCTCTGTTCCTTTTATATATTTTTGGATCATGATCCGGCGACATTCCCGAAATGCTTTTTTCAGTGCGGCCGGCATCTCTTTTTTTGTTTTTACAATCGAGATACCGACACTCGATCCGCCGTCGATCGGCTTCACAACAATCGGAAATGAAACGTGAGGTGTTTTTCTTTTCTTATTTTTCCAAACAACATAGGGCGGCACACGCAAACCGCTTGCCTCGTAAACGAGGTTTGCCATCTGTTTATCCGTCGCGAGCGCGGAAGCAAGAACTCCCGCGCCGCCATACGGCAGATCTAACCATTCAAGGAGCGCCTGAATACGACCATCCTCACCAAAAATCCCGTGCAACGCAATAAATACAAAATCGAATTTCTCTCGGCTTATTTTTGTGATCGCAGAACCAAGATCAATTGGTTTTTCTTTCCCGAATTTCCATTTTCCGTCCTTCTGAATAATCACAAGTTGTGCGTCGTATTTTATAGCATCAAGATTTTTGATGATCATCTGAGACGTCTTGAGAGAGACCTCGTGTTCTGACGATAATCCACCGCCAATGACGAGCACTTTCATTCTCTTTTTGAAAGGCAAGGATTTTTTAATCATATTTTCATAATACCAGATTCCCTGTTTCGCTCGAAGCGACCTATTGATTTTTCCTCGAATAAGGTGTATATTCAGAACAGCCTAACGTCATGTATTATACGTGGGGTCAGGTGGGTAGGTGAATGCTATAGGCTGAATTAACTAGCTCACCTCACGGATGGTAAATCGAGTTCAGCAATACTTCATTTTCATGGGGTTTAAGTGCTGAGGACAACAGAGAGGTTAAGCCAAAGACTGGTCATTATCCTTGCTTAATCTACCCAAACCCCCAGCGAATATTCGCTGGGGGTTTAAATTTACCATAGATACAAAATAATAAAATTAAGATAAAATAAAGCTAATATGGAAATAACGCTTTTTGCAGTTATCGTTATCCTCCTCGCCGTTATTGCATGGCGGCTGTTTATGGCACCGAAACCAAAAGAGGACGACCAGGCGTTGGTTCTCCTTCAAAACCAGATGCAGGCAGAGCAAAAACAGCTTCAGGAGAGGCTCAGCGAGCTCACCAAAATGCTTGATGCGCGGCTTGGCGATTCGACGAAGACCATGCTCGCGCAGTCGGATAAGAGCGTACAGATCGTGCGCGAAATTACGAGCGAGATCACAAAAGTACAGGAAGGACAGAAGCAGATCGTGACACTCAATGACCAATTGAAAAATTTGAACGATATTCTAAAGAATACCAAGACTCGCGGTGTGCTCGGTGAGTATTATCTCGAAATGGTTTTGAAAAATGTTCTCTCCCCTGGCGAATATCAGTTACAATATCCTTTCAAGGACAACACTAAAGTTGACGCTGTTATTTTTTATGATGGCTGCGTTATTCCCATCGATTCGAAGTTCAGCTTGGAAAATTACAATCGGCTCGCCGTCGCGACGAATGACGAAGAACGCAAACGATACGAGGACGCATTCCGAAGCGATCTCAAAACCCGCATTGACGAAACCGCGAAGTACATCAAACCCGCCGAGGATACCGTGAATTTCGCCTTTATGTTTATCCCATCAGAAGCGCTCTATTATGATCTTCTTGTAAACAAAGTGGGCTCCGCCGCCGAGCGCGATCTCATCCAATACGCCGCCGAAAAGCGCGTCTACCCCGTTTCCCCCACCACATTCTACGCCTATCTCCAAATGGCACTTCAGGGATTACGCCAGATGGAAATCAACAAATCAACCGAGGTCATCCGCAAAAACGTCGGCGAACTTCAGAAACATCTTGCGCGCTACGAGGAATATCTCGAGAAGATCGGAGCGCACCTCGCGACGACCGTGAACGCTCATGTGACTGCCACCAAGGAGTTCGGCAAGATCAATAAGGACATCGTAAAGATCGCCGGTGCGGAAAAGAAAACGCTGCCCGGCGAAAACGAAAGCGAGTGAGCCAAGGTCGAACATCCGACCGTTGCAATTTCTCCCTCCTTTTGCTACACTCTTGCCTATGGATTTAGCAGTCAAAGAACGCTCTTCGTTCGGAAAGAAAGTGAACGCTCTTCGGCGGGAGGGCTTTATTCCTGCCGAGCTTTACGGTCATGGCGTCAAAAACGTCCATCTTTCCGTTTCGGTAAAAGATTTCGCCAAGATCTATGCATCGGCCGGAGAGAATACGGTCATTACGCTTGCCGTGGGCGGTGAAAAATTGCCGGCGATCATCCACCACGTGGAACGCCATTATATTTCAGGAGCACCGGCGCACGTTGATTTCTACCAGGTGAATATGAAGGAAAAAATAACGGCCTATGTGCCGATCGAGTTCACCGGAGAATCCCCCGCCGTGCGCGAGAAAGGCGCGGTCATCAATAGATCAATGGACGAGATTGAGGTGGAAGCCCTGCCGAACGATCTGCCACACCAGCTGACCGTCGATCTCTCGGCCCTTGACGATATCGATAAGACCATCTACGTCCGCGATATTCCAACTCCGAAGGGAGTCACCTTCCTTGTGGAGGGAGACACGGCGGTCGCGACGGCGGCGGCGCCACGCGTCGAAGAGGAAACTGCAGCACCGGCCGCCGATGTGTCGGCCGTGAAAGTTGAAGCGGAAGAAAAAGTTGCGGAACGCTCAGCCGGAAAAGCAGACGAAGAGAAAAAATAGAATCGAGGTTCGGGATTTCTGATTCGAGCATATATTATTGATCTTTTGTCGCGTATCGCGATTCTTTTTTTGTTGCCATGAATCTGGTACAATGGAATCGTTATGGAGCAACCTGTAAAACCGCGCGTCGCGGGAGACATTGTCCCGCTCCACGCCCGCGGAAGACGATGGAATGCATTTAGCGCCTCTCGATTACGTCTCAATCTCTCATCGTCACAACACACCGCGAGAATCCCGTTCAGGAAGATTATGCGGCCAATCATCATCGTTGCCGCAGTCGCTTTTTTTGTTTTCGGGTCGGCCCTTGCGCCGACGATCTTTACGCGCGCATCGGGAGATACTGCAACCTCCACGGACGCAAGTTCCGTGGAACGCACCCAGCTTGAGAACCAGCTCCAACAGCTTGAAACGCAGATCGACCAATACGAGGGCCAGATATCGAGTTATGAAAAACAGGGAAATACACTC
>Ga0181520_10003278_pt1 | contig 28677 bp, 20 predicted proteins | sample PEATcosm2014_Bin_29_FD_132451 | JGI IMG/M metagenome (GOLD analysis project Ga0181520, IMG submission 132451) | Peatland microbial communities from MTU Mesocosm Facility, Houghton, MI, USA - PEATcosm2014_Bin02_30_metaG | ecosystem: Environmental > Terrestrial > Soil > Wetlands > Peat | place...
CCGGGTTGAAACCCGGGGTTATAAATATTTTATCCCACATTGTGGCAGGCCTCTCTCCAAAAGAGTCCCGGAAGGGATTTTTGCACGCACAGATTGTTAATCTGTGCTACGAAACTGCATACCTGCTGCCTTACCCCGGGTTAAAACCCGGTGTTAAATTTTTTCGTTACAACATGACCCCGGGTTGACGCCCAGGGCTATAAATATTACGTCCCTGACGGGACTTTACATAAACCCGGGTTGAAACCCGGGACTACAAATATTCCATTCCACATGGCGGCCACCGCTTTTTGCGGGGCAGGTAGACCTTCTAAATTTTTGCACGCACAGATTGTTAATCTGTGCTACGAGCTGGGTTACATTATTTATGAACCAATCGTTAAACTAAACGCAAATATTTTCTTGACATTAATTTATTGAATATATTACATTTGTAAATATATATTCCGGGCTCTCAGTCAGGGGCAAAAATTTTTCAATAAGTTTTGGCGGGTTATTAGGTATAATAACTATTAAAGAGGACGCATGAGAACTATTATCATTAAGAAACAAGTCTGGATGCAGGAGAATCTAAACGTAGACCGTTATAAGAACGGCGATTCGTTATTTGAAGTTCAGGATCCGGAAGAGTGGAAAAATTTAGATACGGGAGCATGGTGCTACTACAATAACGATCCTGAAAATGGGAAAAAATACGGTAAACTTTATAATTGGTATGCTGTAAATGACCCGAGAGGGTTAGCCCCAAAAGGCTGGCAAATACCAACGCTTGCAAAATTTGAAGTACTAAAAGATGCAGTAATTCAAAATGGAAATTCATTAAAAGCACAGGGTCAGGGGAAAGGAAGAGGGGCCGGCACAAACAGAAGCGGCTTTTCCGCATTGATGGCGGGCTACCGGATTTACGACGGGGAATTCAGCGGGCTTAATCATGCCGCTGTGTTCTGGAGTTCGACTGAGAACGGCAGTAACGAGGCTTCCATCATGAATATTTACAGTAACGGCGACGGTATATTTTTATTTGAAAATAAAAAGGAGCTTGGGTTTAGCGTTCGCTGCGTTATGGATTAGTTTCTCCTCCTTGTTATTCGAAGCTGGCACTTGGTGATGAAACAATTAGTAAATAATATTGAAAAGAATTATTAAACTCCAGGATAGTTATAGAAAAGTTGTTCATGCTCAAAAAACAATTGTATTAGTGGACAAACAGACACAATTAATATGCTGTATTTTTATTTATTAGATCAGAGATAAATTTTCTATCAAGTTTTAACTCTGCTCAAAAAATTTGATTTTATGTCAGATTTGACATATTTTTAAAATGTGAATGGAAAAATTAAAACCTATTACATGGCTGCATTCAGAAATTAAAACGCCGCCATTTTCTGCGTTGGCACGCATTGAAGCCGGAAGGTTGTTGCGTAGTATTCAACAAGGGAAAAAATTAAATATGCCTGATTCGCGACCAATGCCATCGATTGGATTGCATTGTCATGAATTAAGGATAGAGGATGAAAATAAAATATGGTGAATTATATACCGTATTGATAGAGATTTTATAGTTATTGCAAATGTCTTTTGTAAGAAAACACAGAAAACACCTATTGAAGTTATTAAAGTATGCAAACTTCGGTTACACTTGTATAACAAATTATTTATGGAGAAATAAATGACCTTTGAAGAAAAAAAGAAACGCCTTAAAGATGCCGGATGGAAAGTTGGAAATGCTGAGGATTTTTTAGAACTGACGCCCGAAGAGTCGTCATATATTGACATAAAAATTGCACTAAGCAATCATTTCAAAGAGCTTCGTCAAAAAAGAAAGCTGTCGCAATTACAAACTGCCCGCCTTCTAAAGACCAGTCAGTCACGGGTTGCTAAAATGGAAAAAGGAGATCCGTCCGTATCGGCTGATTTGTTATTAAAAGCGTTATTTACACTTGGGCTGAAAAAGAAAAATCTTGGGCGGATATTGTCCTGAGCACCTATTTGCTCCGTCAAAGTAGCGGTCAACTGCGGTGGCCGCGATCCCTTACGGCAGGGTTACGAAACTGCACCCAAAAAGATCCCCCCGGGCATTACAAAAACTCCATTATCATCTGCAGGAAAATCTACCGCTTTAATCACAGCCGGCAAATTAATCGGGCCATAAATATGCGGAAACAAATTTCCGGTTCTTGGGTCATGTTGTCCCCCGCCGGCAGGATCCTCATATTTACACCCGGATTTTAATTTATTTTCATCAATGCAAAGCAGGACTAATCCCTTCTGCCCTTTGAAGAAAAGATTTGCCGTATCTACAGTCTGTTCTATCGTTGAACAGTGGATGAATCCTTCATGTTTAAGTGATGGTGCGGTATATTCACCTTCCTGCCTGGCTTTTTCCCATTCTTTGTGTGTTGTAATGTGCAATATCATTTTGGCTCTCCCGGTTATATTACCAATGTAATTATCTTTTATTCAATCCCCTTTTGGAAGAGGGTAATGCGTAATAATATTATTTCTTTTAATAATAAAAATATAAAATATTTTTATATAAATGTATTAGATATCCTAAGCATACATGCCGAGGTTATCTACGAAATTGACAGTACCTGCTTTACTGCTGACTTTCGCGCGGCAACTTTTTCATACGCTTCAACAGCCTTTTCAAATGGAACTACTTCAATTGAAACAGGCTTAAGATGTCCCGATTCAAAACCCGGCCCCAGCTTGTTAACGATATCTGCAGTGTCCTGCAAAGATAATTTGTTTGTGTCAACTCCTATCAACTTGTGCAGGTTATGATAAAAATCTACCAGGTTAAAGCTTACCCGCTGATTGCCTGTACTGGTAATTGCTATCTGGCGGCCTCCCACACGCAGCGACTGCAAAGCCTTTTCGAACATCAATCCGCCAACGGTATCAAAAACAACATCGGCGCCTTTTCCGTTTGTTAATTCATAAACGCGCTCCCGCAGATCATCATTTGAAGTTACTACAACTGCTTCGGCGCCAATAACGCGATCCGGCTTATAGTCGGCCCCGATTACATGAGCGCCCTTCCAGTTTGCAATTTGTACGGCAGCCTGTCCCACTGCCCCGGCCGCACCGATAATTAAAATTGTTTCCCCGGTTTCCAACTGAGCTGCCCTGATAAGGGCCGACCAGGCGGTAATGAAAGGAACACCGATTGCTGCCGCTTGTTCCATACTAAGATTAGCGGGTTTGCGGTAAAGGATTTCCGGCGGGACAACAATGTATTCCGCATGTACACCGTCACGGGCCATACCGTAACCGGGAGCGCTGCTCCATACTTCTTCACCCAACTTTCCTTCCCCGCCTGCAATAATTCCGGAAAAATCACGTCCCGGTGTACGCGGCAGTGTAGTTAGCGGGAAGAAACCAGCAACATTTTTTACGTCGCTCGGATTAATGGCAGCCGCACGTACCTGTACCAGCGTTTCACCGGGGCCCGGCTCCGGCTTTGGAATATTCTCAATTGACAAAACCGACGGCGACCCGAATTTATGAAATCTTAAAGCTTTCATTTGATATCCTCCTTTTTACCAATACACCGGCAGGGATAGAAAATACCGGCGTTATTTTCATTCCGCCCGGTACTGCCTTTTTTTAATAACAATATTTTTAATTATTAATTGAAGTTACACTGATATAAAAAATTATTAATGAGCCTTAGTATTCTGAATTCCTAATTGGTCAGGGACTATTTAATAAAAAACAAAAACATTTTACCACTAAGACCACAAAGAATCACTAAGAAAAATTACTTTTTAGACAATCTCCTACTTTAAATTTCAATTTTGCAGCTTCAGTTAATAAATTTTTTTTAAAGCACACATGCAATTACACCGACTGCAATACCGGTTAAAACGGCATAATATATAATTTGTCTTGCTCTTTTTTTATCTTTAGCCACAAATTCATCGTTTTCTACTTTGCTGGTTTTTCCAATTGAATCAAAATTGAACATCTCAGCCAATCCATAGTAAAAACAGAAATGCATTCTTGCCTGAATAAATCCCGCTGCGGAGATTACCGCCGGGATAAAAATCAGAAAGCGGAATCCCTTTGAAACATCAAAATAAACGAAAAATAAATAAACAATAACTGTAATGATTAATGCTATAGTACCAACCAGATTCCGCTTCTTTATTTCTTCCAGGCCGATATTGCAAACACCGGGAATGTAATTATTTGTGTCCGTCATAATTGATCTCCTTTTATAGATATATGAGTTCCCCGGGATTTATGCTCTATTTTAATAATTTTTGTTAAGTCCCGGGATTTTTTTTAGCACTTTAAATTAATCAAAGGACTAATTAATTTTAGTAACACACAGCACTTGTAAATAAATATAATAACGGGAATGTATATTATTTATATTACCGGCATAATATAAAAAATTGTTTTAACATCATGCTTGATTATTTTTAGCGCAAAAATGCAGGTAAAATAAACGGACAATATTATTAAATTTTAGCAAAATAAATAGTTTAAAGTTGCAGGGGTTGGGAGGATATAAATATCCCCCCGCCTAAACAGGCTTGGTGAAAATTAACTTTGCCTGAATAAGTATACTACAAGCTTATCGTTTATATTCTTATGAAGCGAGTGGTAAACTGTTCCTCCCCTATTGAGAAGAAAGGCAAAAAAACTAATAACGGATTCAGGCAGATAAGATATTATCTCTCTTCTTACTAATATTATTTAATAAATCGCAGTAATCTGCCTGGAATTTTATAATACCTTCATTTAATAGCTGCTGGGTAGCTGAATTCATATCTATACCGGATATTTTTAAATAATTCATAGTTTGCACGGCATCTTCCAAATTTTCCCGGATCGAATCTTTTATAATTAAGCCATGATCGGCAAATGCGGCTATAGTTTCATCCGGCAGGGTATTAACCGTAAAATTTCCTATTAGCGGCGATACATATTTAATATCGCTGTCGTTTTTATTTTTAGTCCCGGTACTTGCCCACAACGGCCTTTGAACATAGGCTCCGTGTTTAAGCAGAACATTCCATCTTTCACTTCCAAATATTTTACCAAATTCCATGTATGCAAGTTTTGCGTTTGCAATTGCAGCCTTACCGTACAATCCACCGGGATTTGGTAATTTATTTTTTGCATCCTCTTTAACCTGAAGCCGGGAAAGCAGCCGGTCAACTAAAACATCAATCCTGCTTAGGAAAAAGCTGGCTACCGATCTTATCTCTTTTATTGATTTACCTTCAGCAATCCGCCTTTCAAGGGCTTTTATATATGCTTCGGCAACAGAAATATATTTTTTTATTGAAAATATCAGGGTAACATTTATATTAATGCCTTCATACAGCATTTCTTCAATTGCAAAGATACCCTCATTTGTTGCCGGTATTTTGATAAAACAGTTTTTGCGGTTTATTTTCTCATGAAGCCTTCTTGCCTCTATCATTGTGCGCTCCGTATCGCAGGCTAATAAAGGAGAAACTTCCAGGCTGACAAATCCGTCTATACCGCCGGATTCATCAAAAACCGGGCATAAAACGTCGCATGCATTCTGAACATCTTTAACAGCAAGTTCCTCATAAACTTCCTGAACCTGCTTTTTTTGATTAAAAAGATTTATTATTTCCTTATCATAATCGTTACTTTTTGAAATAGCCCTGTTAAAAATGCTTGGATTTGTTGTTACCCCGCGGAGCCCTTCCTGCGTTACTCTTCTTTTTAATTCACCGCTGTTTATTTTTTCCCTGGTTAAATTATCCATCCAGTAGCTTTGACCGCAGTCGATAAGTTTTAACAAACTGTTCATAGTTATTCCTGTATTTTATAAAAATTTAAATTTTATTTATTACTTGTTAAGAGGTCCGGCATGTTCAAGCAGATAATCCTCAGCTTCTTTAGACCAAATTCCCTTAGTTTTATTAATAATCAGGGAAAGCTGTTTAAACAGGGGATCGGTTTCCCCTTTCGCTTCAAAATCCTCAAGTGCAGTTAAAGGCAAAGAAATTCCCGTATAAATTAATTTCTTCCCTCCCGGGATATTCGGCAAATTTAAAATTGCATCCGCGGTTGAGTCTAAACCGCCGATATGGGTTATCATAATTGCCGGGTTAATCACTTTTCTGCTTATTAAATCCAATGCATCAATCATATCGTCTGTATTGGAACCAACCGAACCGATTATATGATGGCCCTGGTAATGCACATTATAAAAATTAAACGGGGCAGTAAAATTTTGATTGGTGGGTCCAGTAAAAAAGTTTAAACATCCGCCAGATCCCAGAATTTTGGATGCCTGTTCTACGACAACCGCACTGGGTATCATCACAAATACATCATCATAGCCTTTATTACCCGATAAAATCATCAACTCTTTTACTGCATCTATATTATTAACATTTAAATAATATAATTTTATGCCGAGTTCAGCAGCCTGACTAACGGGAAATAACACAGCGGCCCGTTCAAGTTTGGTTTGATCAATATCGGTTAAAACAACACATCCGGGTTTCTTTTCGCCGTGCAATATCAGATCAAGGAATTCAAGCCCCATAGGGCCGGCGCCGCCTAATAAAGCCGTATTTCCGTTCTTTTTTATTCCCATGATATGTTCATATTGCTGAGGTTCGGTATGATACTGGGATTTTAATGCCCCGAGTATACATGCCACCGGTTCTGAAAGCGACGCCTGGAAAAATGAATCCCCCGAATAAGGGATAAGACAGTTCATTTCCAAAACTTCTGCCGGAATCACAATCCTGGTAGCATCGCCTCCCACATATTGAAATGAATATCCCACAGCTTCACTTTCTTTCCCGGGGTAATTTACTGCAGGCTGAATACTGTATTTCATGCCTTCTTTATATTTACTTTTCAGCTTCTCACCTACTTTTAAAATAGTGCCGCACTGCTCATGGCCGATAATAACAGGCTTTTCTGCTATGTCCTTGGTTACCCGTTTATGATCCGCGCCCTGAATAACCGCTTTATAATCCGACATACATATACTATTGGTTATTACGCTGGCCAGAACTTCATCGTCTTTAATTTCCGGCAGTTCAAAAGTTTCAAGCCTTAAATCGCTTTTTCCATATAACCTTAATGCTGTAGTTTTCATAATTTTTACTCTTTATTATTAAATACCTTTTCTATTACGTCTCTGCATTTCCCCTAAAGTTTGCAAAGTTGTTGTCTTATATCCCGGTAAAGGGCATATACGTTCATGTATAGCATCAATAAGCCATTCTTTTTGCGGGAAAAACATTTCTTCCAGTTCGGCGCCGGGCGTAATCCAATTCCTTGCTCCAAGAACTACAGGCGGAGCATCTAAATAATCAAACACCAATTGCGTTAATTGTGCAGCAATAGTATTTAAAAATGAACCGCGTTCAACCGCCTCGGAAACCAGTAAAACTTTACCTGTCTTTTTTACCGATTCAATAATTTTATCATAATTAAGAGGATTTATGAAACGGGCGTCTATAATTTCAGTAGTTAACTTATATTCCTTTTCAAGGATGTCTGCTGCCTGCATTGCTGTGTAAAGCGCTGAACCAATTGTAACAATTGTTAAATCTTTTCCTGTTCTTCTGATTGCAGGCTCGCCTTCCTCAATTTCATAATAGCCTCCGGGTACGCCGTCCTTAACAAACATTTCACCAATATCGTAAAGCCTTTGACTTTCAAAAAATAATACCGGGTCGCTGCCGCTTAAAGCCAGATTAAGCATTCCTTTTGCATCATAAGGCGTTACCGGGAACATCACTTTTAAACCGGGGACATGTGCAACCATCGAAGTCCAATCCTGTGAATGCTGGGCTCCGTATTTACTTCCAATTGATATACGCAATACAAAAGGCATTTTAAGTATCCCGGCCGACATTGCCTGCCACTTGGACATTTGATTAAAAACTTCATCACCTGCGCGTCCAAGAAAATCACAATACATTAATTCCGCCAGCACTCTGCCACCGCACATTGCATATCCAACAGCAGAGCCTACTATAGATGCTTCGGAAATGGGGGTATTAAATAATCGGTGATACGGAAGCGCTTCGGTTAAACCGCGGTATGCTGCAAAAGCTCCTCCCCAGTCCCTGTTTTCTTCTCCGTAAATAACAAGTGTGGGATCTATATATGCCCTGTGCAGTATAGCTTCAAATAAACCGTCTCTTAACGAATAAACTTTTGCCTTGGAAAAAGGTTTGCCGTTTTCATCTATTCCATAACGTTCTTTTTTTAATAAAGATTTAACCCTTGGGTTTTCTTCTTTAGAAATCAGAACTTCGGGTTTCCTGTCGTCAAATTTTTCTATCTTCTTATTTGAAAACATAAGTTCCCCGATTATTTCAGATTGAAAAGAAATTCTTGGAGAAATTTCATCTGAAATAGCAAGGTTAAGAATATTCTTTATACTTTCAACCGCCTCATTCTGCATGCATTCGAATTCATCACTGCTGATTACTTTATTACTTATTAAATAATTACCATACTCATTAATAGGATCCTGGTTCAGCCACATATTTAATTCTTCTTTAGTCCTGTAAGAGGATGCATCGGACGGAGAGTGCCCGGAGAAACGGTATGTAATAGTATCAAGAAGCACCGGGCCGCTGCCCTTTTCAAGGATCTTTCTTTTTCTATCAATTGCATCTGCAACGGCTAACGGGTTACTTCCATCCACACGCTCACTATGCATTGCATCCGGATTAATTCCTGCACCTATTCTTGCAAGGACGCCAAACCCCATAGTTTCACCAAACGTTTGTCCGCCCATTCCATAAAAATTATTCATAAAGTTGAAAATTACAGGAGGTGCGCCGCCTACATTTTTATCCCATAATTTTGTGTATTGATCCATAGCAGCAAGCATCATTGCTTCCCAGGTAGGGCCGGTTGCAGAAGCTCCGTCTCCAACATTTGATATAACTATACCCGGTTTATGATTTATGCGTTTATAAAGCGCTGCACCTACGGCTATACCTGAAGATCCGCCGACAATAGCATTATTAGGCATACTTCCAAAAGGAGCAAAAAAAGCGTGCATGGAACTTCCCATGCCCATATTAAATCCGGTTTCTTTAGCAAATATTTCAGACATAGTTCCATATAAAACGAATTGGATTGCTAATTCACTAACGCTTTTGTTTTGAGAATGCTCCAGTACCTTCAGTATCCGGCCGTTCATATACGACTTCATGGTCTGCTCAAGTTCACTATCGCTTAACTTATGAACTACGGATAAACACTTACCTAATATTTCACCATGGCTTCTATGTGAACCAAATACAAAATCATTTTTAGTTAAATTTAACGACTGTCCAACGGCAGCAGCTTCCTGTCCCATAGATAAATGCGCAGGCCCCCTGTGATTATATTTTATGCCTTTATAAGATCCTTCAATTTTAATATCATTAAGACTTGATTCAAATTGACGAATTAAAAGCATATCTGTTAAAACCTGTTTTAACGTTTCTGTTCCGTACTTTTCAGATTCAAGTTTGAAATCAGATTTATATTTGTTTAAGATTATATCTTTTGATTTTAGTATCCCTTCTTTTCTAACTTCTGCGGGATTAATAACAATAGTTCGTGGCACAATAGACTCCTATTTTTTTAAGATTTTTAATTTAATTCCCATAACGTATCTTTAATTATTTCAGAAACAGTAGGATGAGGGAATATTATATCCTTGATATCTTTAACTCTAAATTCAGCTTCAATCATTGCTGCTACGCCGTATATAATTTCCGAATTTGCACCTCCCAGAAGAGTTACTCCAAGCAGTACATTTGTACCGGCATCTACAATAACTTTACATATTCCTTTTTCGTTTCCGTGTTCAGCTATAAATCTTCCGTTTGCTCGCATTTGCAAAGAGCTGACTTTAACATTCCGCCCTTCTTTTTTAGCCTGATCTTCGGTTAATCCAACTCCAGACAGTTCAGGGTAGCTGTAAACCACCCACGGAATTGCATTATATCTCATCTTATCTTTCTGCATAAATATATTATTTACTGCAACTTCACCCATCCTGTAAGCAGAATGAGCAAGCAAAGATTTTCCCGTTACATCTCCCACGGCATAAATGTTTGGAACGTTAGTCTGCATTCTTTCATTTACTTTTATACCCTTCTTATCAAAATCAATATTTATATTTTCAAGACCCAAATTTTCAACATTAGGCTTTCTGCCTACCGATAATAAAATCAGTTCTGCAGGACAGCTTTCTTCTTTGCCGTTTTTAATAAAATTAATTTTATTATCATCGATGGATACAACTTTTGCTCCTGTTATAAATTCGCAATTCTTTAATGATGAACGAATCAGGGCTGCAATATCAGCGTCGAAGTTTGATAATATTTCAGGCAGGAATTCAATTACCCTTACGTGAACTCCAAGCAGGTTGAAGTAAGACGCAAACTCAATTCCGATTACGCCCCCGCCGATAATTGTTATATCTTTTGGCAATTTTTTTATCTCTAATATTTCATCGCTTGTAAGCACGTTTGGTTTATCTGCGCCCGGAATTAAAAGTTTTACGGGGGATGAACCCGCGGCGATTATAATATTTTCCGCCCAGTAATTTTTAGAGCCCGCCGAAATAATATTTCTGCTTTCAAATTTTGCTTCGGCTGTAATAACTTCTACTTTATGCCGTTTCATCTGAAGTTCAACGCCTTTTGTTAAAACCGAAACTGTTTTGGACTTCCAATCCATTGCTTTCTTTAAATCATATTCTATTCCCGATACGGCAATTCCCAGGTGCTGGCTGTTCTGCGCCGTATAAAAAATCTTAGCGGAGTTTAAAAGCACTTTGGTCGGAATACAGCCCCGGTTCAGGCATACGCCACCAAGGCATTTTTCTTTTTCGATAAGCAAGGTTTTTTTACCCAGTGCCCCGGCTCTTTCTGCGGCCAGGTAGCCGCCCGGGCCTGCTCCTATTACAATTAAATCATAATTATTTTCCAATTTTATTTCCCGATACTTTCATTAATAATTGTTAAATCTATTTTTGCTATTGCTGCTGCAAGGCTTTGTAAAAACCTTGCTCCAACTGCCCCGTCAATTACCCGGTGGTCTATTGTAAGTGAAAAAGATATATGAGGAACAAATTTTATACTCTTGCCGTTATCGACCGGCTTTAAAGTTATAGTATTAATTCCCAGGATAGCGGTTTGAGGTAAATTTAATACGGGTGTGAATGATTCTATTCCCAAATTTCCCAAATTTGTTATTGTGAATGTGCCTCCATTTAATTCATCGGGATTTATTTTTCCCGAAGTACACTCTGATGCCAGACGTTTAGCTTCCAGACTAAGCTGGAGAAGGCTTAAGTCCTGTGCATTCCGTATTACCGGAACCATAAGCCCGCGCGGAGTATCAACTGCAAAACCCAGATGAATTTTTTTATAATATTCAATTTGGTTTTCTCTAAAAAGGCTGTTCAAATCCGGGTGATCCGGCAAAACCTTTATAACCGCGTACTGGATTAAATCATTTATAGTAATTGAATCTAAATTCTTATTAGCTGTGTTTCCTTCAGACTTAAATCTTTTTCTCAACGACAATAAACTTGCAGCGTCTGCACTGCTGTTTAACGTTAACTGCGCGGAGTTTTTTAAGGATTCCAGCATACGTTCTGCAATTAATTTTCTAATACCTTTTAAAGGCACAACTTTAACGTTTTCTATATCGATGGAATTTATCTTAGCTTTACCGGCATTATTTATATCTCCGGTAGTAATCATTCCGCCGATCCCGCTCCCCGTTTGAAAACGCTGTTCATTATCAATCTTTAAGTCTTTAGCAGCGCGTGATAAAGGTTCAATACTTTTATTTATCTCAAGAATATCACGTTCAATTATTCTTCCGCCGGGGCCGGTTCCCTGAATGCCGTCTTTAGAGATGCCCAATTTACCGGCTAAATTTTTGGCCCGGGGAGAAATTCCTCTTTCCCCCGATAAACTATTTTCATTTAACTTTACCGAATCAGCCGGGTTTGCATTTTTTGTTTCAGCTATTCCGGCGCCCTGTTTGCTTTCCGGACTGATTTTTTCTTCAATCCCGTCAGCTTTTGTACGGCTTTCCCCCGGAATAAATTTTTTATAATCTTCGCCTTTGCTGCCTATAACAGCAATGTTGGTTAACACAGGAACTTCATTGCCTTCATTAAAAAATATTTCAAGAAGGATTCCGTTTCCCGGTGATTCGATTTCAAACACAGCTTTATCGGTTTCAATATCACATAAAACTTCCCCCTTTATTACTTCTTCCCCTTTCTTTTTCTTCCATTCTACTATATTACAAGTTTCTACTGAATTGCCCTGCTTAGGCAATAATATTGGCGTTACCATAATTCTCTCTATTTTTTCTTTATTGTTATAAATTCATCTAAAAATTCATCCAGCTCCGAACAAATAAGGTTTAAGCATTGTTCCTGGCGGTTATCATTTATTTTATCTTTCCACACTGCCGTTAATATTTCCCTAACATTATTTTTACTTAACTGCTCTATAGAATCCGGGTATGTACAGCCGGTTTCCAGTTTATTATTTATTAAATAGCATATTCCGGCCAAAACACCTTTTGCAATAATCCCGGGATGGACATCCTGATTTAATGCCTCTTTAATTGTACCCAAAAACCTGTCGTCATATCCCAGTTTTCTGATGGGGTCCCGGCATATTCGCTGAACTTCATCCCGCAGATAAGGGTTAGTCATCCGTTCAAGTAAATCATCTCCGTAAAATTTAAATCCTTCTCTTGTGAAAAGCGAATCATCAAGTCCTGCGTACTTTTTCAATAAAAAAGCACCGCTCTCATTATCAAAAGCATCTGCTCCATCTTGGTATAGCTGGGGATCATCCCTGATTTCACTCATAAAAGTATAACCGCGCATAGCAGCAAAAAAGCCCAGCATTGAATGAACGGCATTATGCCCGAATAATTTTGCTTCTTCATAGGGCAATAAATCTTCCTTTTCCAGGAAAACTTTAATGCCCCGGCTGTAACCGGGGATTTGAACCTTTGATATAATAATGCTGTTAAATTCTTCAACTAATACGGCAGCTTTGCTGAACGGCGTCATCCAATCTAATCCCAGTTCCGCAACTGTTTTCTTATCAAAGATTACTCCCCCCATTTTTCCGATTACGGTATTTATCGCCTGGAAATTTGCAAGTTTATTTTCGCCGGTATATTTTTTTATTTTTTCAATAAGAATTTCCGCAGCATAATTATTATTTTCTGCTGTATATATTATCTGAGGTTTATCCGGGTTAAGATTTTCTGCAAGCAGTCTTGCAATAGAATTTTTGCCTGCATCATAAAACTCAACACTGGGCAGCGCGGTAGCCATTTCATCAGCTCCGGAGATTGCCGCAGATACCGCCAGGCTGTCATCCGGATCGTTTGGATTATAAATCTCAATACCGGGTATAATTGTTTTAAAAATTCCTGTTTTAGTTGCTGTATTTACTACAATTTTATTATTCCATTGTTTTACACAACTAACTATCTCCGGGTTTACTTCAAGAATTACATATCTTTCAAAATTACCGGATTTAAAAGCTTCATAAAGCATTAGCCCGGACTGTACAGCACCAAGACCGATTCCTAAAAATGTTTTTTTTCCTGCAGATTGTTCCATTTAAAATTCTTTTATTTAATTAAAAATTCATCTATTATTTTTCACCAGGCGTTAGGGAAAACTTTTTTTGCATTTGTATTGTAAATTTTGTCAATTACTACGCGCGGTAACTTTAAGCCTGTTATGGGTTCGTCTAAATCTGCCGTGGTAATTGTTGAATCTGTACAAAGATATTTCCAATCACTTATCCATTGGCTGTGAACTTCATCTTCAAATTTAGCGGAGTCTATATCCGGCCCCTGCATAATATCGGTTGCATATAATAAACGGTCCTGGTACCTGATAAAAAAACTCCTGACTAATTCTCTGTCATTAATAGTCTGATACTGCAAGTCCCCCGCCCTGGCCGCCAGATCAACTACGGCATTTGGAAACCTGTCTAAAAATTTTGCCAGTTCAATAACGCTCCATTCAATGCTTGCAAGATGTGCACCAACAAAAAGGATGTTTTTATTTTTTTCAAGCATGTTATCTCTTGCCGTTATCTGGTCTTCATACGAAGGCATTTCCGGCTGTAAATACATATGATACTGGGGATGATCCCGGAAATAATCTTTTATGTATTTAACCATTATTTTATCTAAAGGCATCCAGCAATCACGGGGTTCACCCTGGTGCCCGATCAACGGAATATTTTTCTGCCTTAAATGTGAAAAAATCGGATCAAATTTGGGATCGTCAATCATAATTATTTTGTTGTTCTTGTCCCTGAACTGCATGCCGATATTTTTCCAAACTTTAACGGCACAGGCTCCTTCGGAGATTGTGCTGTCAATATGTTCAATAGTTTTTTCCAGCCAGCCCGGATCATCCCAGCCAGTCATAGAAAAAGTAGATGCGTACGCAAGCCTTCCGGGGAAAAGCTTCACTAAAGAAGCGGCCGTCTTTAGTTGTTCATTTATAGGAGGAAAATCCGAATAATCGGCATTTATCGTAAGAAGTTTAAAATTATCTTTTTCTGCCCTGTTAATTAAAGCCGGGTTCATAGAATTAATATGTAAGTGCATATCAATTTTATCCGTTTTTTCAAAATCATCTATTGTGTAATACAGTGAGTTATCCGAATTTATATCTATGCTCATATTATCTTTTCCAGGCCTTAAGCTGTTAATTTATAATTATTTGATTCATTATTTAAATTGAAATTTCTTTAACATTTTTATAAAGTTTTTTATAAACTTCAAAACGTTCGTTATACCAATTTTCATGTTCTTTTTGCGGGTACACAACTACCGGCTGCTTAATCCACCCGGCAACCAAATCCCGGATTGATTTACCCGTATCGGCAGAACAGGCAAGCATTGCACCGCCTAAACAACCGGCCTCTTTAACATCAGGGCTGGTTATTTTCTTGTTCATAACATTTGCTTTTAACTGAGCCCATTTATTTGATTTGGCGCCCCCTCCCACTAAACGTAATTCATTAATTATGTATCCGGCGTTTTCAAGGATATCAAGATTCAGCCGCATTTCAAATGAAACTCCTTCTAAAAGCGCTTTTAATATATCAGCCCGTTTGGTTGATAGTTGCAGCCCGATAATTGCACCTTTGGTTTTGGTATCAAAAAACGGTGTGCCGGAAGGAGTAAAGTACGGGAGAGCTAATAAATTACCCGGCTTAGAATCAAGGCTGTTAAGGATAAGGTCATATGCATTCTGCCCGGTAAGTTTTTCATTTTCAATTTCCAGGTTTCCGAATTGATCTTTAAACCATTTTAATATATTTCCGCCGGTTAAACTAAATGCAACGGTTGTGTACAGGCCTTCAATCGAATAATCATAAGTACAAAGATTGCTGTCCATAAGTGCTTTGGAGAAAATAGGGTTCTTAAATGCTGGGCAGATACATTCAACCGTACCTGTTGAAAGCATGGCAATACCCTCTTCTACAACACCGGCTCCCAGGGCGCAGCATGTTTGATCATGCCCGCCTGTTACAACAAAAGCATCATTAGAAAGATGAAGTTGACGAGCAATATCAGGGCTGATTATTCCGGCTAAACTTCCGGGCGGCAGGGGCTCTGCAAGATTTTCAGGCAGAATGCCTATTTCGTTCAGGATATCCTGATTCCATTCATGTTTTGTTACATCAAACATCATTGTGCGGCCGGCCATTGACCAGCTTAAGGATGGTTTTAACCCAAGGCGGAATTGCAGTAAATCTTCAAAACAAAAAAAGTACCTTGATTTTTTCCACAGTTCTTTTTCATTCTCTTTAAACCATAAAAGTTTGAACAATGTAAACATAGGATGCGCCGTATGCCCTGTTATCCGGTATAGTTTTTCAGCGCCGAACTTTTGGACCCATTCATTCATTAAGGATTGAGGCCGGATGTCCGATGATACCATAGCCTGGCTAAGGTACTCATTATTATCACCCACCGCCGTAAATGCTTCTCCCTGGCTGGAAATTCCGATTCCCTTTATCGAGCCTGGAATTGTCCGGCCGGCACATTCTTTAATTACTTCAAAACATTTCCCGATTACTTCATCCGGATCTAATATCGCTCCGCCGTCGGCAGTGAATTTTACTTCATATTCACGAAATGCTTTTGCAAGCTGCCTGCCGTTTTCATCAACAGCTAATGCCTTGCATCCGCTGGAGCCGATATCTACGCCCATATAATTCATTTTATGTACCTTAACTTAAAATTCTATCCGAATAATATGCTTTTTGATAAATTAATAATTTAACCTTTTGAACTTATGAATACAATAAACTAAGATAACCCTTCACAATTTCCTTCATCTTATTAAAAATAGTATCCTGTCTGAATGCGGTAGTATAAAATTTTATTGAAGGCGGGCTTTTAGAGTCTGCCCTTTTACCTAATAAGCCCTGAGCAAGCATTTCTTCAGCTTTCGCCGGACCTACAATCTTCGAGGCATTTTCAATCATTTTCCGGAATAAGACCGGGGAACTATCCCTTTCAAGCGTGGTCCATATGTTCACTTTACAAATTCCATCGTCAAAGAAATGAGATAGCTGCTCTTTAACAAGCGAAGATGCGCCATGTATGCATAAATGCGGGCCTATTTTTTTGCTTATTGACCTGGCTAAATGCCCGTTGTATTCTAAAGTGGAAGAAGCAGATCTATGTTCAGTCCCTAAATTCGCAACAATAATATCAACGCCGGTTTCCCGGAAATATTTTTTTGCCAGGTCAGGTGTAATTAAATCATCTTTGATAACTCCGGATGCCTCGGATATCTCATCACAGGCCCCCTCTATTAATATTTTATCTTTATTCTTCTCTACAAAGGCGGCGGTACTTTCGATATTCTTATCAAAAGGCAAATCTGATGCATCGAACATGATTGATGAAAATTGCCCCATATCCCATTTTAACAACTTGCTGTCTTCATGCCACTGTATATGGTCAAGATGAACCATAATTTGAAGATCCTTATAAGGTGAATCGGAAGAAGCGAGCACCTCAAGATCTTTTAAAAATAACTTAAGTCCAATGTTCCATCGCTTAGTGTGAGTATAATATACTGATTGCGGGCGGGAGGCATAATTATTCGTAATTCCAATAATAATAGGTAAATTTTTTATGCCCTTCATTTTTCCATTTTCATATACTGCTGCCAATATTGCTTCCATTGTTGTAAGATTTTCAGCATTAAATGACGGTATTACCCACTTTCTTTCCCTTGCTTCGGAAAATACTTCCAATACATGGCTGCGGTCCAAGACTAATGACATAATTTCTTTCCCTGAAATGTTTTAATATTTTTTTATTTGCTATTAATTAAACGGAATAACTATTCTTGAATTTTATTATATGTATACAGAATAATTATTCCATTTTTAATTTTTTATTTATTTAATTAATTCCCAGGTAATCTTCCAGTTAAAACTTTGTTCAGGTGAAACCGTAAGACACTTTCCTTCGCTGAAAGTTTCAGATAACTTACTGGTGTTGCCCGGGATAGGTTCAAATGCACATTCGTCCCTTTTAATTCCGTCTTCGTTAGGGTACCCGTTATTATTCCACCAGATCCCGATTGAAGGAAAGTATTTTTTGGGAAATTCAATTTTAAGCAGTAAACCGTTTTTGTAAACCCAGCTCATTTTACCTTTTTTAGTATTTCTTAGAAATAACATATTTGCAGTGCCTGAGGGCTGCTTAAGTAAATATTCCTGAAGCTCACCGGGGTTTTTTAAATTGATACTTTCATCGGTTGTTTTGTTATATACAGACTGAAAGCCCGGGAATTGGATACTTGAGATTTCAGTTAATTTCATCAGCGGGTGCATTACATGCTGAAAAGGTATTTTTTCCGAACTCTCATTTAACACTTCAAATTTCCAGGTAATTCCAGATTCGGTAAAAATCATTTCACGTTTAAATTCTACCGGTAAAACCTTACTTCTTGTGGAAAAACTAAGTTTATCCAAACTCCTTGTGAACTTCCAATTTAACCAGCAAAGTTCGCCGTGATCGGGTATTTCCCATTCTCTTCCGGGAAAATAAGATTTCTCAACCGATGGAAAACAATCATCATAGCCGTAAACAGGGCGGGTTTCATATTTTCCATAATCAGAATCCGGTTTATGAAAAGATTCCGGTTCAACCGTAAGTAAGTCGTAATTATTAAAGCTGATACGGTCTAAGCGTGCCCCGTCTTCGGGTGAAAATTCAACAAGCCATGGACCATACTCATATTTTTCTTTCATAAAAATCTCCGCTAATTCAGAATATGTAATTATTCGTTTTACATTATTCTATTTAATTGTTATTTAATCCTAATTTATTCCAATGATCAAAAACTATTTTTAATAAAAATATTTTTAAATCCCTTAAGACAATTCTATTACTTTTATTCCGGTTAACTGGCAGAAAGCTATTAATTCATCATAAAGATGGCTTCCATAACCAAGCACGGCATATTCATTATTCCATGCTTCAATTAGTTCATCCATATTGCAGTGGGCTGTTACAAATGCGTGCGGCCAGAACGGGATACCGCATTCTTCCCTGCGTTTTAATAAATCTTCTTTCTTTGGTTCTGAAATTGTACATCTTACTACGGCCATTTCGAATTCGCCGTTATTACGGCCTAATCTTGCAAGCACCCCTACTCCCGGTTTGCAAACAAGGTTAATGGATAATCCACCGGCAGCGCCTTCAGTCGGTATTCCATGTTCCGCAAAAATTGCCGGGCCTAATTTTCCGGCCAATGAAGGCGGGCATGCGCCGTCGCCTATTATTTTTATTTCGTTATTGGATTTGTCAAAATGCTGCAGGTCGCCGTAATAAACAGGCTCGGAACTTAAATCGGTTATAAGCTTTACTGTCATAGCTGTATTAAAATCGCTCAATGTTGATGTACCGATCCCGTCATTTAAAATCATACTCTGGGCAAAACATGTTGCCGTATATTCATCACCAAGCCCGGGGAACGATTGAATAGTATAAAATTCCCAATCTTCTTTTTTGAGTATTTTTTTAATGGCAAGATATAATCTGATTGAGCGTTCAGCTAACTTATTTCCGGGTATTGGAACTGCAAATAACGGTTGAATTTTTTTTCTGGCTTCATTTATTTCATCGTCAGTAACAGCATTTGCCACGGCTATTAATTCTGATGTATCCCTGGAATCTATATCCACTCCGAATACTTTCAGCCACTGCGAAGGATCTGCAACGCCGCAAGTCTGGCCCATTCCGCGCCCGCCGAATACTCCGATAGTGCTTAAATTTAAAAGATTTTTTTCATGACTGGCCCTGCAGAAAGAAACTATCTTACTAATCTCAGCAGGATCATCATAACTACCGTAAACAAAACGATGATTTATACCGATTTCTTTGAGCGCACCATGAGTAACTAAGCCACCTACCGGCCGCCAGCCTTGTGATCCGGGATTAGTCCAAAGCACTATTCCCTTTCCGGTTGATGCAAAATCACGGATTGAAGCAGCTAAATTCGCAGCCCAAACCCAAGTGCCGGAAAATAATATAACTGCATCAACATCATCCATTTTTTTATACTTGGAAAAACATTCTTTTGCTTCTTTTTTAGAAGCTATAATCAGATCATGTTCAACCAGTTCCAGGCCTTGATTTCTTAAAGCTTCTTTAGCTTTGTTTATTATTTCACTATTTATAAACGGAGTTCCCATAGGATCAAGCAGACCGTCTTTATGAACTCCAAAAACAATAAATCCAATTTTAGGTGTTTTCATGTTATTTCCTTTTTTATTAAACAAAATATTTACCTGTTATATTTTTAATAATTTTTGCCGGTGTTATAAAACAGCATCCGGGATCAATACCAATCAAATAGGCGCTGCTTTTATCAGCATATAATTTTTGAATGATACATTTAATTTTACCGCAGGGCCAGAAACTTTTTCAATATATTTATTATTTACATAGTCTATAATGTTGTAAGATATATTTTTTAACCCCCTTAGTTCTACCGGTCCGGAATAGCTGGAATCATAAAATGAAAAATACATAGTATCCGTTTTTTGTATTACATGCGTCTCCGGCCGGTCAAAGCCGATATCATACAGCTCACCACGGTATAATCCTTTTGATAACATATTCTCATTGTAAATGTTGATCCACTTAATCCATTTTTGTTCCTTAGCGGTTGTAAGGTCAATATCTCCGTTTGAATTTTTATACCTGCCTTCCGGCCAGGTAAACTTGGTGCCGGGTACGGCTCCAATCCCAACCGTAGAAGCGAAATCCTCACCACTGTCGCTTAATTCAACATGATCCCCGTAAAATACTGTTTTAGATCCGGTCAGTGCCCTGAGTACTTTTCCCTTTGACCTGATCTGCCGGGAATTTTGAGGGTCCGAGGCAACTGACTGGTTCATATAAGGTAAGATATAAAATGAATAATTAGTACCGCACGGGCATATTTCTACAACGGCTTCAGGGTTTATACTAAGAACCGTCCTATAAATTATATTATAAAAATCCGGGAGTGATTCAAGAGATTGTTCCGCCGTATTATGATGATGCTCCGGATTGTAGCATGCCGGAACGGTATTAAGATTATTGCCGTCTATTTTTAAACCGTCGAAGCCCCAGACTTTTAGTGCCTTTGTTACAAAATCTTTTGCATTCTTCTGCACTTCGGAATAAGCAGGGCATAAGAAAAATGAATTCCAGAATTGAATATAGACGGGCGATCCATCCTTGTTCTGCAAAAGATATTCCGGGTGTTTCCGGAACATTTCGGTAGCCGGCGATACGGCTAAAGGGTTCCACCAAAGTTTAGCTTTTGTACCGGTCGAATGTATACTGTCAACAAGTGCTCTTATGCTGGTATCTCCATGTGGAAATTTTTTCTTATCAAGTATGTAATCCCCTACATCGGAGGCCCATCCGTAATCAAGTACAATCCATTTAAGGCCAACTTTTTTAATTTCGGGGAATGTTCCGCAAAATTCTTGTAAGGTAAAATCTTTTTCATAACCCCAGCCGCACCAAATTGGCTCATAGGCTCCTTCCGGCGGGTCCCGGAACTCCGTGCCTTGTTTAACCATAAATTTACGGTATTCATTTAAAGAACGGAAACAATCTCCTTCATGAACTGAAACAAATGTTTTAAATGTTTCGAAACTTTCACCCGGCTTCAGAACAAAGGGATTACTGTAATTTAGAGACATACACATAAAATTATTTGTTTCTACAGATACGGGAAAACTTACAATTTTCGGAACCCGCTCCACATGGCCAATTGCAATACCGGCATCACGCCGCCATATATCCAGAACAGGTGTTCCTCCGCCATAATCAACCCAATTCATTCCTAAATAATTCTTCCTGGTAAACCCTTTGTATAAAGGCTGAATCCAGTCATTCGCCCAGCCGTACGAACCCGGCAGATAAGCCCAGAACAATGGTTTAGTATCCCTGCTTAATACCGATGTGAATTTATAATCATTGTTAGTCCACCCGTCTATATTAATACTTGATTTACTCGTGTTGGTATATCTTACCTGCACGAATAACATTGACGGGAAAATATTATAGCTTTTTATTATAAGCAGTTTTAAAATTTTGGGAGAGTAAGAAGTAATTTCATATTGCTTTCCCTGCCCGATTGAATCTTCTAAGTCCGAACATTTAAATCCCCTTAGTTTAAATTCTTTAATATCATGACCGTTTGCAGATAAATATTCCGACCGGGTAAATTTTCCTAATATTTTTACATGACCATTAATTCTTGAAATAACTCTGCTTCTTAATAATCCGTCAAATTCAATACTTATATCTTTACCATCCGCCTTAATTATTTTATTATTCTTCGCAAAAATATTACTAGGTACTGTTCCTGCTAGTATAGACAGCAATATATATGTCGTTATTTTTAGATTAAAAGAAACCATGATTTCGATTTATTTATGTTCTGTCCGTCAATTATTAAATTTTTCATAATATCTGATTTTATTTTTATGCCTAATCCGTATATGTTCGTAACAGGCCGCCGATAAAATATATTAACATACCGGAAACACTTAATGCAGAAGCAATCTCCAATCCTCTGCTGCCAAGAATCACCCCGGTTAAGAAGATTAAAAATCCCAGTATAAATATTGACAAACTTAACCTGCCGTTTAATGTTTTGGGGATTATATTATAAATGTCGTTAGCTTTAATTTCCTCATCACTAATACTTCTTGCTTTCCAAATTTTCTCAATATTTTCCGCATTGGTTTGTGCTGTAATCAAACTAACTAAAGGAGTAGCGATTAATGCTACGCCGCCCGATATGTATGTTGTTATATTAAAATCAACATGATAAAAGAACTGTGCAATTATACCTGCGATCAAACCGCAAAAATAACCTGCAATTGCACCCTGCCAATTTGCTCTTTTCCATAATAATCCATAAACAATCGTGATAACAAAAAGAGGCATGTTCATTATAGCAATAACAGTTAAATAAGCATTAACAGCGCCTCCCAATAACGGCACACAATACGCAAATGCTATCATGGCCAGGCCTGCAAGAACTGTAATGAGCCGTGCAACCACAATTACTTTCTTCTGGCTCGCCTTTTTATTTAATATATTTTCATATATATCGCTTGCAACAACAGTGGCAATTCCGTTAAGATTACCCGCCGTAGCTGAAAGCTGGGATGAAAATAAACCCACCACTATTACACCCAAAACAATATTCGGGACAAGATTAACAAGCAGCATTGGAACTGCCGTATCGGGATTAGCTAAATGCGGAAATATAATTCTTGCGGCTAACCCGGGTAAGTTCCACAGCAGTGCAAATGGAGTTGTAATAATCCCGGCAAGAACAAGAGATTTGGCAACTGTTTTAGTATCCTTAGCGCCGAATGCTCTCTGAAGTAAACCCTGATCTGTGCATGCCCATTGAATTCCAAGGAAAAGTATGGCCAAAACAAATTGCCAGTTATATCTTCCCGTCTGTTGAATTAAATTTAATGAACCCTTAGGCAGCTTTGCGGTAAGTCCCGGCCACCAGCCTACATAACTCATAGCAAGAGGCAGAAGTATTAGAGCTCCGCTGAGCATAAAAATAAACTGGATAACATCCGTTAAGGCAACCGACCACATCCCGCCAAGCATAGTATAAATAATTACTACTGACGACAGGACTAATGCCAAAATTGCAAATGAATGTACGCCCGTAACAATTTGAGCCGCGGTTATAGCCGTGTAAAGAATTACACCGATCCAAAAAGCTAATACAAAAACCCAAATAAGCGCGACTAACGTTCTTACGCCCTTGCTGTATCTTATTTCCAAAAATTCCGGTATCGTCCTTATTCTTAATCTTCTGAAAATCGGTATCACAAACAACCCGGAAAAAACGAGTGCCATATTCCCGGTCCAAGTTTGCCATATTATGGGAATACCGAATTTGTAAGCAATGCCTGACTGCCCTACAAAGCTGTAAAGATTGATATTTGTAGCAGCGATTACTGCCGCAAGGATGAATGGTGTTAAATGCCTTCCGGCCAGGTAAAAATCATCCGAGTTGCCGATCCACTTATAGAATATCGAACCGACAAAAAACATTCCTCCCAGAAATGTAAATACAATTATATAATCAGCAGCATTCAATTATTTTCTCCGTTTTATAAAATTAATTATTCTTTCTTCTTGAAGCTAAAAGTTTCCTGAATTCTTTTATAGGGACCAATATCCAAATTACAAGAATTACAAATCCAATTGACCATATTCCCCAGGTTATCCAATCGAAATACATTTTAATTCCTTTTAATTAATTTTATACTCTTTTAAAGCAACGATTTCTTTATCAACATTCACCGCATAAGGCTTAGCCGGTAAAATATCGTTTTCTATTATATTAATACCATTAATTTTTTGACCTGATAGTTCTTTATCACACATAATCCATGAATTAATTTTACACTTTGGCTTTGCTTTGTAATTTATCGAGTAATCTATAATGTCTTCACCGGGAGTTAAAATTGTTGTAACCCAAAACCATTTGCCCTGTCCTTCTTCTACCGTTAATTGTTTACTAACTCCGTTTACTCTTATACTGAACTCAGGTTTTAAACTGTCGGGCAGCGCTTTATCTGATTCTAATAAAAAAGCAAATTTTATTTTATCGTATTGATCCGGCAGATTAATCGTGACCCGCGAAGAAAATTCCGTACTATTATTTTTTAAAGGTATTGATTCATTGTATTTTATCTTTTCTTTCTTCTTATCAAACTGAACATCCGCTAATTTATTTTTTGTAACTGATTTAATAATTTCCTTTTTGCCGGGTGCGCCATATACAACCAGGTTACCATCCTCAATTGAGTATTTAACCCCCGCGGGTAAATTTTTATTAATTTTTCCGGCTGGTATCAATTCAGCGGCTATAACTTCATATCCATCCATATCTATTGAAAGACTTTGATTTATGCTTACCGGTTCGGGCAGGATCAAATTATAAGGATAAATTATCTTCACAAAATATTTTGTCTTCGGGTCGATGTCCCCGAGATCAGAATTTAATTTGATTTTAGCTTCACGGATTTTTATTGAAGGATTTCTTAATAAAAGAATACTTTTATCTTTCGTTAAGTGTATATACCCGTATATCTCGCGCTTGGAGGGATCGCCCAAAATCATCTTTGTATTTTTCAGAATTTCTTTATTTTCTTTTGCCCATTTAATAGCAGAGGCAATAGCATTCCATTCATTATCCGACAGCAAATCAGGTGAAACATATAACTCCCACATCATAATCCCTCTTCCGAAATACATCATCACTTCGTTACTGAAGGATTCCAAAGATTCATTTTCACCTCCAAGAAGATTCAGCCTGCCTTTAATAATACCGTGTGTCATCAAACTTGAGACCGGGAATAAGAGATGCTGCTTTTGAAAGTCATCATAAAGTACGGCATCTTTATAATTGATGGCTTTATCCCTGTCATTTATAGAAGGCACATTTTCTGCGTAAGCATAGTCGGCTCCCTGCATCCATATACAGTCCGCATACTTTAGCCACCAGGGTGAGAGCCAGGTACCGCTGGTAATATTTAAAAAGATATCCGGGTTAATTTTCCTTACTGAATCCATCATGCTGATATAGGTAGAAACGAAGGCTTCACGCGAATAAATTCCGGGAAGATGCCCGTGATCAATTTCATTGCAGGAGAGTAAAAACCCATCCCATTTAAAATATCCTATATTAAAATTTCTTGTAAAATCTGTCATAGCTTTTTCCAGGGCAGCTTTATAATTCTTTCCTGCAAAGCAAAGGAAATCCCCGGTTGTTTCATAACCGTTTTTTGCAGCCCACCCGGAGCGCTTGTCTCTATACTCATAACCTCCGAAAGGAGAAGCCCATAATCCTAAAGATATATTCATGCTGTCCAGTGCGTTTGCAACCGGAGCAAATCCATTTGGAAACCTGGCTGAATCTACCCCCCACACGCTGTTAAAATTGTCCCAACCCTCATCAATAACAAAAGCGTTAAGGTTTATATTATAGCCTGTCAGATATTTTTTGAAAGAATGTATCCTGTCAATTAAATTATGTTCATTCATAATACTTAAAGAATCTTTTACCAATAACGGGCGCCTCATATCATACCAGGTATTGTATAATAAATATGGCCGGGTACCTTTAATTTTTACCCCGTCTATATATTTCATAAAGGTTTGTTCAAGATTTCCTGAAGATGAAGCCGCTCCGGTAATTGAGTAATGGCTATTATATGTATCCCGCGTTATTTTCTGCCCAACTGTATACCCGCACATAATATTATCTGATTCTATTTTATTTTCAGCAGTAGGGTATTCAACGCCGAGGAATATATCTTTATTAAAAACAGGCTGCCCGAATTGTCCGTGAGAAAAATCGCTTAATTCAAACGACATTGATTCAAGGTAAATTTTATCCAAAAATTGGATCCCGTTTGATGAATCCGAAATTCCTATCCGTTTCTCCATAAAACAATTATCAGGATAGACGTCATAATAAACATTTAAAATAAATGCTGTAATATCATGGGTGAAAGTATATCTAAGGATTAACTCTTTGCCGTTATCCTGAAGCTCTTTAGTATCAAACCCCTGGTATAAAAAGTCGTTTGAAGTTAGCAGTACCGGGTTTTCTCCGTTTTGAAGCTTTGAATATGCGGGTCCTAATCCTGAAAATACAACGCTCAAAGCAAACTCATCGGAAATTGTCTTATATATAACATTAGATATTTTATTTATAATTTGAGTAGTTGCTGCTTTCTGCCGGCCGATTGCAATAGTTCTCTCAATAGAATTATTTCCAATAGCAATTTTATTATTGCTAAACTTTATATATGTAACATCATTTGCATAAACTGTAATGATCATGAACAGAGTTAGAATAAATGAAAACACATACTTAATCATTTATATAATCCGCTTTTAGTTCATTTTTATTCATCGTGCGATATCCGGATCCGTTTAATTTAAATTCGGAGAGAGTCCATTTGTGTCCTTAGTGCTGCAAATGGGCTCCCTTCCGGAGTTTTTATTTAACCATTATTCAAGAGTACTCTATTCACTTGAGTCATTTTCTTAAATTTAACTATTTCTTAAGTGAAAATTGTCGTTATTTCATATAGATCATTTTTTTAACAGAAACAAAATCACCGGCTTCTATACGGTAAAAATAAATACCGGATGCCAATTTACTTGCATCGAACTGGTATGTGTAATTTCCAGACTGCATAAAATTATTTACAAGTGTGGCCACCTTCTGGCCAAGTACATTATAAATTGCCAGCTTTACGTTAGATGCTTTTTCCAATGAAAAATTAATATTGGTGCTTGGATTGAATGGGTTAGGATAATTCTGCGATAATGCATATACATGCGGCAGATTATTTACCTTTGTAACACCTGTAGTATAACCACCTGTAAACCAACCCGGATCACCAATAGCAATACCGTCTGTACCGCCGGTTTTTAATGATGTATTACTATACTGCATATCTTTACTTTCAGGAAGCGGCCATGCAGGTATCCAGTTATTTCCGGATATACTTTGTAACTGATAACCGTATATATCTGTTGTTGCATTATTAGTTCGTATATCCTTAAAGTATTGTATTAAACCAGCTCCGTTTCCAACGTTATTGTTCACCACCTGGTCAATTGAAGAACCAAAACCCGGGTCAACATTCAGATTTCCTGACTGTACCAGGCCCGGCCAATGTGTTTTATCTGTAAACATGCCTGTAGTTCTTACATCCATAAATGTATTTCCGGGAGTGTAAATTGAATCTGTATGAGCGGTATCGTCCCAGGCAGTCTGAAAGTCGGTAACTACTTTTGGAGTAAAATAAACGTTATTTTTTACTTCAATAATTCTTTTAGCTTCAGCAAGCCATCTTAAATTTGAGCTTGCAGAATCTGCAGGATCAAAAACTTTTGCCTTTGCAATATCCAGAGTATCTAAATCGATTATTGAACCAATCTCAATTGACCATAATTGATCCCAAAAACCGGTATATTCGGGTATAGTTACACCGCCGGCCCAATTTGCATAGAATATATTATTGTCTACCTTAGCATTGGTAACATTAAAAATCCAGAACGGATTTTGGAATATATAAGAGACGGTGTTATGACTAAATTCAAAATAATTACAAATAGTAACGGTAACAGGGCATGCAGCATAAGAATTTATACAGAAAATAGTATTATACTTCATTACAATAGAATCGGTAGTAGCTGTATTAAATTGGTTACGAACTGCTTCTCCGGAATACCATGCTGTGGCTGAAACTCCGTTTCTGAACTTACAATTAGTAACAAATATATCAGGCCAGTTCCCGCTATAACTTATCATGCTGGTTGGAAAATCTTCAAAAATAACGTTATCAACATGAAGCTTAATATAATCTGCCGATATCTGTATCAATGCACCCTCATCATTTGCCATTACCTGGTTAATAGTATTATTAGTTGCTAATCCTGTGAGGTAAAGATTTTGAAATACACCGGTAGTATGGCTTCCATTCAACACAAATAAATATGATGCTATTGATCCATCGCTTAATACGCCCGGCTGAATACATGGCGGCCTTCCGTTAGAACCCAAAACTCCTATAACTGTAATATTTGACTTCACCGATACAGGCCCTAAAAACAGATAGGTCGTATCTAAAGAAACAAGTTTATAAGCACTATGTACCAGTGAACCGCTGGAAGTTGTATCACTATTAATGATCTGGTCAAGACTTGCCCCGCTTGCATAAACGACCAGTGTGTCGCTTGCAGCAAATGTTTTGTTTAGTGTACTAAAAGACACTACCATTACAAAGAACATTAGTAAACTTATTGTTGTTTTCATATAAAGACTCCATTGGTTGAGAGTTTATTTTTAATTATGTTAAGGAATTCTAAATCTGTTAGAATTTCATCCTGTTGGGTTTATCTCTGCCATAATAATGGAACATTTTGTACCTCTTCTAATTATTGTTTATTAAAGAAATCCGGTCATTTTATTTATTTATGCACATGCAGAATATCATTTCATTTTCTTATATAATTAAAAATTCCAGC
>Ga0181520_10003279_pt1 | contig 28668 bp, 28 predicted proteins | sample PEATcosm2014_Bin_29_FD_132451 | JGI IMG/M metagenome (GOLD analysis project Ga0181520, IMG submission 132451) | Peatland microbial communities from MTU Mesocosm Facility, Houghton, MI, USA - PEATcosm2014_Bin02_30_metaG | ecosystem: Environmental > Terrestrial > Soil > Wetlands > Peat | place...
ATATAGGCACTGTTGCGCTCCTTCGCATTGGAACTTGATTCCAAATTTCCCAGCGAAGAGCGCAACAGTCTTTATAGAACCTCACAAGCCCAATTTGCCCAAGTTATTCGCGTTTCATCAGACTAGGCCGGGGGTGAGGGCGGTCGGAATCCGGTTCTCGTCTCGCGTTACTGTCACCTCTTCCACTAATCGCGATCCACTAACATTCTTCCAACAGCCATCCCACCACCTGGGCCAGCCCGTCCTCATCATTTCTGGGGGCGATGCGATCGGCGGCCGCCTTGACCACGGCCAGGGCGTTGCCCATCGCTACGCCCAGCCCGGCGGCCCGCAGCATGGGAATGTCGTTCACGTCGTCGCCCACCGCACAGATCTCGGCCTCTGTGATTCCCCACTGGCTGGCCAGTCGCTGCACGGCCGACCATTTCGTCACGCCGGCCGGCGCAATCTCGGTGAAGAATCCCGCGTACCGCGGCGGGCGGAGGACGTGGGTGTTGAGCTTGCCCGGCAGCTCGCGTTGCAGCACGGCCTCCAGTTGCGACATTTGTTCCCAGGTGCCGATCACGAAGCCGCCGAAAACGCCCGGCGGCGGATCTTCAACGAGCGCCGGCCAAAGCCGGCCCCGTCCGCGATTGAAGGCCAAATATTGAGCCAGCTCCGGCGTCCGTGGTTCCGGCAAGGCATGATAGAAATCGAACCCTTCGGCAAACGTGTCGGCGCAGAGCACCGGGTCGAAGCCGCAGCGGTCGACGTTGGCCACCGCATCCCGCAGAACCTCTGGTTCGAAGCGGGCCTGGTACAGCGTGCGGTGGCCGATTGGGTCCTTCACCAGCGCGCCGCTGGCGGTCACGAGCGGCACGTCGATCCCCAGCGGCTCGACCAGCGGCAGGGCGTGGCTATAGCGGCGGCCGGTGGCCAGCACGACGCGGATTCCCGCCTCGCCCGCCCGCGCCAATGCCGCCCGCGTGGCCGGCGTCAGCTCGTTATGGCTGTTCATCAGCGTGCCGTCGACGTCAATGGCGAGCAGGCGGTACATGGGGACGAAGGACTGGGACTAGGGATTTGGGGCGGGCGGTAACAGGTACCGGTTTATTGTGTTTAGCCGCCGCGTCCACGGGGCGATTATCGATGCCGGCCGAAAGTCTTCCCTTGCGATCGCGCTGCGGCTCTTGCCGGACCGCCGTGCCGCCCGCGTGCGGAGCTTTTTCATGTCTTCCTTCAGTCGAAAAGTGATGGAGGTTGTCTCCATGTCTTACACTGCACCGCGTACCGTCCTGTAAATCAACGCCGCCTTGTGCCCGTCGCCGACTTCTCCGTTCCTTGCAACGTGTCACTGCTTCTGCGGCACTCTGTCACCGGGGCCGTCGGTCTGGCAACCGGGCGAGTTTTCCGTCTGGATGCATTCGCCAAGCCGCACCTTGAGAGCCGCAATATCGATTCCAAGCAACCGCCTCATTTCCGCCGTGAGATCAATTTCGAGCATCGCCGAAACTCTCCCTTGCAGTGAGACAAGTTTAGACTCGAAAGACGCGTCGCCGAGACCGATCGCACGCAGATGATCGAGCGATGTGGCCAAGCCATGGACGATGTACTCCTTCGTTGCGCCCCGGTATAAACAATCCTCCGTCCACATGAGGTCGTGACCCAACCAGTAATAACTCCAACACCGGGCGTCCCTGTTGTTGTCGGCCGGGCTGTCAGGGACAACAAGCGATTCTTGCATTCGACCGTGCTTGGGCGCTGCGGTGGATTCCTCCAACTTCTCAATCCTCCCAAAACCGAATTCCGCCCCAGGTAACTTTGCAATTGTTACACGCTCCAACAATCCTCGGAATTCGTCTCGGTACCTGAGGCCGAGCCAAAGGACCACAATGGGCCATAACGCGTTCTTTACGAGGTCAACAAAAGTCTCCATAGTTCTCCCTCCAGCCAATGGCTCCATTCAAATTACGGCAGCGGATCGATTTGATCCAACGCTTCCTGATCGCGGGCCTTGTCCCAAATGCGTCGCAACTCTTCTTGATGCTCGGACGCCCATTCCATCACCAGGCCGGTGGCGCGTGGCGAGAGCTTGCCGGCGATTACCGCCAGGGTCTCAATGGCGACGAGCATCTGCCCGTCACCATACTCCGCGTGAAAATGGGGCGGCTGATGGTCGTTGTGGAACATCTTGATGACAATGCCGTAGAACCGACTGATCTCAGGCATGCGCCGCGGCCTTTGCAATATTCGGAAATACTTCCGTGGGCGTCTTTCCGGTGATTTGCATGTACAAGGCGTCGGCACACAGATCCACCTCGTCGCTCCAACGCAACTCGCCCCCACTTCCAATGGAGACCCGTTGAAACAGTTCCGGGTCGTTCCACAGGCGGAAGACGCCCTTGCCAACCAGCGACGACAGATCCACTTCACCTGCCACACCATCGGTGTATTGGAGATGAAGCCGGTAGCCGGGAAGCGGTCGTACCTCGATGAGCTTGAGCATGTGATCAACTCCCGCTTTTCCAAGTTAAACCGCCGCGTCTGAGAATGCCAGCGGAGCTTCTCGAACGCACGGCGACGGTTTAACGTGGTGAATTCTCGGCCGAAACGCTTGTGTGGAACAAACTTCTCACGAAACCCTACGAAAGACATCTTCGTCGACCAAATATCCGCGGGCCTCGGCGAAAGGCATAATGCGCCGGCGGAGCGACTCGAAGCGGCTTACTCGCAGGTGCCGCCGAAGTGATTGTCGCACGATTTCGCTACGACTCTGTCCAGCCTCTCTCGCCACCTTCGTGAGAAGCTCTTTCAAATCCTCGCCCAGTCGAACTGTAATCGTTTTCGTGGTCACGTTACTGTCGCCAATCGTATTGATTATACCCTCTTCACCGCGGACCATCCACCGCCAGTTGCTCCGCCGCCGAGCGCTGCTCGCGCTCCAGATAGCCGCGGCCCTGGCGAATGCCGATGTGATCCCAGGGCAGGGCGGCCGGGGCAGGGCAGGGGAGGTGGAGCGTTTTCTCCACGTCGATCCCCGCGTCGGCCAAAGCTTGCCACCACAACTGCGGCTGTAGTTTTTCCGCCCAGCCGTCGAAACGGGCCCCGCGCCGCCAGGCCAACTCGATGGCCTCGCTCAGGCGGCGATCGCCGCGGCACATCACGCCCTCCAGCAAGCTCGCCTCCACGTCATGGCAGCGCAATTGCACGTTCCGCATCCGCTTTTGCCGGTGTAAGAACTCGTGGGCCCACGAGAAATACTCCCGCCGCTGCATGGCGTTCCACTGGTAGGGCGTCTGCGGCTTGGGCACGAAGTTCGAAACGTTCGCCACCACCGTCGTCTGCCGGCCCGTCACCTGCTGGCCCAGCCGCGAGATCGCCTCCGACATCTCGATGATCCCTTCCAGGTCGGTCTCCCGCTCGCCGGGAAGTCCGCACATGAAATACAGTTTCACCCGCGAAAAACCGTTCTCGAACGCCCGCCGGCAGCCGGTCAAAAGATCCTCGTTGGTGATCGGCTTGCCCACCTGCCGCCGCATGTCGTCCCGGGCGACCTCGGGCGCCAAAGTCAGGCTCGAATGGCGGTCGGTGTTCATCAACTCGCCGACAAACTGCAATTGCTCGTTGATCCGCAGGCTGGGCAGCGAGACGCTCACGCCCAGCGGGCGAAAAACCTCTTGCAGCCGCCGCATCAGCTCGCCGAACTCCGGATAATCGCTGGTGGAAAGCGACAAGAGCGAGACCTCGTTGTAGCCCGTCGTGCGATATTGTTCCAGCGCGGCCGCGACGATCGTCTCGACCTTGCGGAACCGGAGCGGCCGCTTAAAGGTCGTGCTCTGGCAGAATCGGCACTTGCCCGGACAGCCGCGCATGATCTCGATCGTGATCCGGTCCTGCACGCACTCGACGAAAGGCACGATCGGCGCCGTCGGCACCGGGATCGCCTCCAGGTCGGCCAACACGGCCGGCTCGATCCGCTCGCGCACGTCGCAGCGGGTTGGGCGAACAACCGGCCGCCCCTCGCCATCCTCCCGCGGCTCATAGAAACGGGGCACGTAAACATAGGGGAGCCGGTTGGCCAGGCGTGCCAACGCCGTCTCCCGATCAACGCCCGCCTGTTTCAGCTCCAGCCACAGGTCACAAAGCTCGGGCAGCGACTCTTCCCCGTCGCCGATTAGAAACGCATCGATGAAACGGGCCATCGGTTCGGGATTCATCACGCACGGCCCGCCGGCAATCACCAGTGGATGGGCGGCCGTGCGCTCTCGGGCCGCCAGGGGAATGCCGCCCAGATCGAGCATCGTCAACACGTTGCTATAGCAGAGATCGTATTGCAGCGTGAAGCCGAGCACGTCGAACTCCGCCAGCGGCGTGAAGCTCTCCAGGCTCCACAGCGGCCGGCGGTGCTCGCGCAGCAACTGCTCCATGTCGCCCATCGGGCAGAACGCCCGTTCGCAGGCCCAATCCGCCCGGCGGTTCATCACGTCGTAGAGGACCTGGAGCCCATAATGGCTCATGCCGATCGAGTAGGTGTCGGGGAACGCCAGGCAGAGCCTTCCGCGGACCGCGCAGCGATCCTTGGCGACGGCGTTCCATTCGCCGCCGGTGTACTGTGCCGGGGTCTGCACCCGCGGCAACAGGCGATCGACGATATAATCCTTCAGCGGTTGGTTCAGCATGCCATTGAAGCTCGAAAGACCAATTTCACGGACGATAGCGCCGCACCCTACGAAAACACCGTTGCAGTGTCAGTCCGGTGACCGGTACAACCATAATTTTCCGGATATTTCATTGTCATACCCGATTATCGCAAGTACGATCGCCGAAAAACAGGGCCATCGAGTGGGGGGCGGTTCAGATGTCACTATGGCCGAGGCATCTATTGGATATTTTTTGGCGTGGCAAAAGTTCTTGGTATGGTTGTGGGGGCCGAAGGCCCTTCCGTTTACTCAGGCCAGGGCAACGCCCTGGAGGACGAATTCGGTCCTGGTCATCCTTCGGCCCAACGGGCCAATCGTTCGACGAATGATTGGCCCGTTGGGCCGACGAGATGCGCTCGATTGGGCCAATTGTCCAGGGCGTCGCCCTGGCCTGGGTAAACTGCGCCCCGTTGGGGCAGACGTAGCGCGGTTTTTTGTCAGACTCTCCCGCGGCACCAGCAGCATAGCGGGGGATTGCCTGGCCTACCTGCCGTTTTGTATACTATCGGCAGTTTCAACAGGCCGATTCGTCCACGCCGAAGCGCGGCGGCAGGCCGAGACGATGAACGTCGGGACGGCGGAAAGCAGAACTTGAATGCTGTCCCCGGAATTCACGGGAGAGTCGCTCGACGCCCGCATGACCGAAAAAATATGCTGAGAGAATGAATGAGCAAACCAGCCGAACAACTTCAACTTATCGAGTGCGGCATTTCTGAAGCATGCCTTGATTCGTGGGAAGAATTCCTTCCGTTCATCGCCAAATCTCCCCGCGACGCCAGTCTTATCTACCGGGGACAAGCTGATTCACAGTGGAAGATCGAATCGACGCTGGACCGACTCGAAACTCGCTTCCCAACCACGCCAAACACTGCTAATTCCCGACCGGAGTTTTTCCAGCATCCTCCAGCGACACGTGATGTACATTTAGAAGCATTCAAAGAAGCGGTGCGAGGCAAGCGTGGAGCTAACCCACGGGACCTGTCCCCGATCGAATGGTGGGCGTTGGCACAGCACCACGGTCTGGCAACGCCACTTCTCGACTGGACGTATTCACCATTCGTCGCATTGTTTTTCGCTTTTGAAGAGGCTGGCTACATCGACTGGAAAGATCGACGATATCGTGAGCCCGAGAAAAGAGCGGTATACGTTGTTCCATTCCACTTGATAAGCCAGAACGGCACGTCTGAGCATCCCGCGCCCGAATTATTTTCACCCAGGCGCGAAATCACTTACCGGCTCAACGGCCAGAGCGGCGTTGTCATGAAAATGCCGCCGGGCACCGACCTTGAATCGAGCGTTCGGACTCGCTTCGCCGAGGAAACGTCGGGAAATACTCCTGCCCGACCAATCCTCATGAAAATCACGATGCCAAACACCGACCGAACGGGGTGTCTCAAGCTCCTGAACAAGATCAACATTAACCAAATGAGTCTTTTTGCTGACCTCGATGGCGCTGCCAGATACATCAACGGGCTTTGGGAGCTCGATTTTGAAACTCCGTTAGGCGCACTTCCCGATGGCGTGACCAAACAAATGCGTGACAAATAACGAATTTGGAACGGCTAACGGGGCATCACTGATTTCCCCCGAACGTAATGGGGTAAACCAGCCGTGCCCCCCTTCCCCACCGGAGGAAGCATGTTCAACCTCTTCAAGAAGCGCACTACCTTCAGCGACGAAAAGAAAACGCAGTTCGTCGAAGCCATCGCGTCTATGTTGGAAGTTCAGTTGGTTCCCGTCGGGCATCATTCCATCGAGTCTTCAAATGGTGGTATCAAGCCGAAGGCACTTGGTTATGTCTATGGTTTCATTGACGCAGCTCTTCGCACAATCGGTCAGGACATGAGCGATTCGTCGGTCGGTATCCCCGTTACCTTCCAAGTGCTTCGTCATGTCTTCCCTGGACGCGAGGAGAGGTGCTTGCAGTGCCTCGCGGATCATATGGGGACCAATAAAGCTGTCACACTTGGCGCTCTCACCGGCGGGCAACAATATCTTGACGTCAACTCCGGGAAGCTGTCGGTCCCAATGGGGCTCGCTCGGTATATCCTTGAGGAGGAGTAAAGCGCGGCCCATGACGTCTCGCCTTCGCCCGGCGGTTCAGCCCTGATAAAAAGAGATGCGGTCCTGTGCCACTGGCTTTGCCAGTGCGCGTGGCCGGCGATTGGTGACATCAGGAGGCCGGTTCCGGCGGAAGCTGAAAGCGGCCGGCGACCACGCCGGGCACGGTGATGTCTTCGTCCAACGCCTCCCAGCGAAGCGCGTAGCCGTTGAGTTCCAACTTCACATCCTTCAATTGTTCGGTCGTGGCGTCGCGCAGCCGACGGAAACGATTTGCCGGAAAGCCCACGATTCGACCGTCGGTGAGTTCCAAGAACACCATGCGGTTCTCGACCCAAACACGGAGGGCGGCAGGCTCGACCGCCGCGGGGGAATCAGCGGCCGTGGCGTTCATCGTATTTCTCCAGCAACAATTGGTGGTGTTCGAATACCAACCGCTCGATCTCCCGCAGATCATGCCCACGGATGCCGCGATTACTGGCAAGCGCGATGGGATTCAACCAATACTTGCATTCTCCGTCCGCAGACCGTACATGAATGTGGGCAGGCTCGTCGGATTCATCTGAGTAAAAATGAAATCAAAACGGGCCAATCCGGAGAATCGTGAGCATCCTGTCTACGCTACCGCCGGGCGGGAGGGGCGTCAAGCTGGTCGATAATCGGTGGGGTGGCACTGACGAAAAGGGCTGAGGCTGTCTGACGCTGTCTTCGGCCAACGTTGTCCGGGATTCTTATCCCGGATTGCATAAGATAGCCCAGGGTTGTTGCGCAGCAACTACCCTGGGTTTGCGATGAACACGGGACGCCTCAACCCCAACGGGGTTGCGTAACGGGGCGTTTTTACGAAACCCCGTTGGGGTTTATGCGATCCCTGCTTGCAATATACCCAGGGTAGCCGCTCGGCGCGGCAACCCTGGGCTGTCTTATTGCAAGCCCTTCGGGCTATTGTTTTGCTCGTTTGACGGCCGACCTATCGTGGTTGCGATTCCTGCAATCGCTAAAATCCACAGAATACGTTGAAGTTTTCAATGGTCGCGGATGCCCCAGTTGGAAAACACGGCCGCCGATTCGGGGGTCGGCACGGCAACATCTATAATAGGTATATGACTGCCAATCCATTTCTTCCAATAGCGACCGTGTTCTGTCTCGCGATTAGTGGTTTTCCCGCCGCCGCGAACGCCCAATCGCGCGCGGCGATGGAGTCCGCGCGGAACAAGATGGTCGACGACGAGATCGTCGAAGCGGGGGTGAAGAACCCCCGCGTGATCGAGGCCATGCGCCATACGCCCCGGCATGAGTTCGTGCCGCTGGGCCAGCGGAAGAACGCCTATTTCGACATGGCCTTGCCCATCGGCGAAGGACAGACCATCTCGCCGCCGTTCATCGTCGCCTACATGACCGAGGCCATCGATCCGCAGCCCGGCGACAACGTGCTGGAGATCGGCACCGGCAGCGGCTATCAGGCGGCCGTGTTGTCGAAACTGGTCCGCCAGGTCTACACCATCGAGATCGTTGCCTCGCTCGGCCATCGGGCGGCAAAAGTCTTGGAGAAACTCCGCTACGACAACGTCCATGTCAAAGTGGGCGACGGGTACCAGGGCTGGCCGGAGCACGCCCCCTTCGACAAGATCATCGTCACCTGCTCGCCGGAAAAAGTGCCGCCCGCCCTGGCCGAGCAGCTCCGCGAAGGCGGCCGCATGGTGATTCCCGTCGGCGAGCGCTACCAGCAAACGCTCTACCTCTTGAAGAAAACGGGGGGCAAGTTGGTTTCCGAAGCGTTGCAGTCGACGCTCTTCGTGCCCATGACTGGCAAGGCGGAGAGCAATCGCGAGGTGCGTCCCGATCCGAGCCGGCCAACCATCGAAAACGGCGGCTTCGAGAACGTCGCGGGCGATCCGCCCCGGCCGGTCGGCTGGCACTATCAGCGGCAGTTGAAAATCGTTGCCGACACCAGCGCACCCGAGGGGCAGCGTTACGTTACCTTCAGCAACATGCTAGCGGGGCGCAACAGCCATGCCTTGCAAGGCTTCGCCGTCGACGGCCGCAGGGTAGGGCAGTTGCAGCTTTCCGCCCAGGTTCGCGGCAAGGACCTCCACAGCGGCCAATCGCCGCAGCAAGTGCCCAACATCGTCATCACGTTCTACGATGAGAACCGCGCCATGGTGGGCGAGGCGAGCCTGGGCCCCTGGCGTGGCACTTTCGATTGGCAAACCGAAACCAAACGCATCATCGTGCCGCCGAAGGCCCGCGAGGCAATTCTCCGCATCGGACTCCTGGGCGCCGTGGGCGAAATCTCGTTCGACCAGATCGAGCTAAGGGCAGGGGGGAGGAGGAAAGGATTGCAGTAGCTCCGTCAGAGTATCTATTGTCGCCCCGTTTAGCCGGCGTGCTTGCACGCCGCGTAAAGCCGCGAATCGGGTGTCCTGTTGGGGCAACGGCAGTACAACTGCCGCCCCAACAGTGGATTCGGTTGGCCGCCCTGGCCCCTCGTCCCTAGCCCCTAGCCCCCACTTCATACCGAAACGGCTCGTTGCTAACTTCGTAGCCGGGACGCAGGGCAACGTTCAGCAGCAGCCCCAGGGCCACGGCATGGCCCAGCAGCCCCGAACCGCCGTGACTCACCAGCGGCAGCGACAGGCCGGTGATCGGCAGCAGTCCCACGCTCATGCCGGAGTGGATGAGCACCTCGACGGCAAACAGCGTCGCCACGCCCGTAGCCAGCAGCCGCCCAAACGGTTCCCGCGTCCCCCGGGCAACGGCCGATGCCCGCCAGACCAGGAGCGCGTAGAGCGTTAACACCAGGCCCGTGCCGGGTAGTCCAAATCGCTCGCCCACCACGCACAAGATGAAATCGCTCTGGGCCTCGGGCAGCCGGTAGGCGGCCGGATCGTCGGTGGGCGGGCCCGTAAAGAAGCTCCCCCACACGCCGCCCATGGCCCGAAATCGCTTGGCCTGATAGAGATGGTAGGCCTCATCGCTGGGCCGATGGCCCGGTGGCGGCTGATCGAACAGCGCCGTGATGCGAGACTTCTGATCGAGGCTCATCTGCGTCCACAGCAACGGCAGCATGAGCACGCCCGCCAGCGCCACGCAGGCCAGGTCGCGGCCTTTTGCCCCGGCCGCAAAGAGCATCACGAAACAGACCGGCAGGAAGATCAGCGACGTCCCCAAATCCGGTTCTTTGAGAATCAGCAGCACCGGAACCAGCGTTAGCCCGAGCGGCGCCCACAGCCCGCGCAGCCGCCGATAGTTGTCGCGATACATCAGGTAGCGGGCCAAGGCCAAGACGAAGGCCACCTTGGCCAACTCCGAAGGCTGCAATCCGATGGGCCCGAGTCGGACCCAGCGGTGGGCCTGGTTGATCGGTGCGCAAAAGTACACCGCCACCAGCGCGGCGATGGCCACCAAGAACAGCGCGTAACTGAAGCGGCAGAGGACCTGGTAGTTGGGCATCGTCAACAGCAGCATCACAGCCAGCGCGAGCACCGAGAACGCCATCTGCTGGTGCAACAGCCGGCCGCTCCCCTCGGTCAGCTCTTCGACGCGTGCGATGGCCAGCCAACCGATCGCGACCAAGGCGGCGGCGGCGGCGACGATCGACCAAGGGAGGCGGATACCCCAAACGAAGGGTTTCATGCGTTTCCTGCGGTTTCCTGGGCCGTCCGCGTCACCAGCAGCATCACACCACCCGACAGGATAGTGTTCGAGGAACTTTGCAAACGTAAATTATTTCGTTTGTTACGTTTATGTCAACTGCTCGACCCTTGCGGAGGCGTTTCCGTAGCTCGGACCAGGCGTTGCGGCCATGCGACTGGGCAAAGGATTCCAAATTGCGCGGATTTTGTATCCTACGATACTGTTCCCCTTTCTCTATGCTACTTGCTTTTCGCCAACCGCCTGGTATGTTTGCTGTGAGGTTCGGGGACTTCGTTTGTTCCTTGCATCGAAAGGAGTGTGACAAACATGAATCGACACAGTTGGAAGTACTTTTTGATCAGCGGGATCGTGGTGCTAGCGTTGGCCGCCGCGGCTCCCCAAGCCGACGCTGGCTGGTGGGGATGGGGCGGTTGGGGTGGCTGCTGCGGCTGCTACTCGTCCTGCTACTCGCCGTGCTGCTATACGAGTTGCTGCTCGGCTTGCTACGGCGGCTGCGATTACGGTTGCGGTTGCGGTTGGCGCAGAGGACTCTGGGGTTGTGGCCGCTGGTGCGGCGGATGTGGTTGGGGTTGCGGTTACGCGTGTGGTTACGGCTGCGACTACGGTTGCGGCTCGACGACTTGCGCCACTTGCGGTGGTGATGCACCGGTGACGGCTGCACCCGTTACCACCGCACCCACGCCCGCGGCGCCCACGCCGGCGAAGAGACCCGTCGAATCAACGATGCCGGCCGAGCCTGCGGCTCCGGCGCCGGCGATACCGGCTCCCGTTACTCCGGCTGCCCCCGCGGCACCGGCCACTCCTGCACCGTCGATTCCTGCGCCGTCGATTCCTGCGCCGGCGACCCCGGGCTCGCTGCCCCCAGGTCCCAAGACGAGCAGCACCATCGACGACAGCGGTGTTTTGACAGTCTGGGTGCCGTTCGATGCCAAGGTCACCGTTAACGGGCGGGAAACCCGCAGCACCGGCAGTCGGCGGCAGTTCATTTCCTACGGCCTGAAGGCGGGCTTCTCCTATAAGTACGTCGTGCGGGCCGAAGTGGTCCGCAATGGCCAGCCCCAGACCGACACCCGCGACGTCACGTTGACCGCGGGCGAGATTACCGCCGTGGCTTTTGGCTTTAATGCCGCGCCGTCGCAACAAGTGGCGGCCCGCTAACCAATCGCGAGGGCGGTTCCCGGCACGAAGGGGGAATCGGCCCCCGAACACGAAAGGGGTCCCCGCAACGGTGTTGGGCCGGTGCGGGGGCCCTCTGTTTTTCTTGGTTTCTCGCCGATGATTTGCGGTTGAGATTCCCGGCCAATCGTGGAATAATAAGGAGTTTGGGTAGATAAGTAGGCCCTTCCCCTTGTGAGCGGCGAAACCGTAGTAGCCCTTGCCCGGGGACCCGATGCAGCGCGGGAAGTCGTTGGACGTATTTTCTAGGAGACCGTCCGTGTTCGATTGTGTTGCCGTTGTGGGCGCCACCGGCGCCGTAGGGACGATTATTCGCCAGCTCTTGGAGGCTCGCCGCTTCCCTTTCCAGAAGATGAAGTTCGTGGCCTCGGGCCGATCGGCCGGGCGACGAATCCCCTTTGCCGGGCAAGAGATCGTGGTCGAGGAGTTGAAAGGCCCGGTGTTTGACGGGGTGAACCTCGTCATCAGCAGCACCCCCGACGACATCGCCCGCGATTTCATCCCCGATGCCGTTCGCCGCGGCTGCCTGGTGATCGACGAGAGCGGCTATTGGCGGATGGACCCCAACGTGCCGCTGGTGATCCCGGAGGTGAATCCGCACGCCGTCCGCAAGCACAAGGGGATCATCTCCAGTCCCAATTGTTCGACGACCCAGATGGTGCAGGCCCTGAAGCCGCTCCACGATGCGGCCCGCGTTCGCCGCGTGGTGGTGAGCACCTATCAGGCCGTCAGCGGGGCAGGGTTGGCGGGAAGCCGCGATCTGGCGGAAGGCACCAAGGCCCTGTTGGCTGGCGAAGAGTACCAGTACGAATGCTTCCCCTATCCGATCGCCTTCAATTGCATCCCGCAGATCGGCTCGGCCAAGCACAAGGGCTACACGTCGGAAGAGATGAAGATGGTCTATGAGACGCGGAAGATGCTGGAAGACGACAGCATTCAGATCTGCCCGACGTGCGTCCGCGTGCCGGTGAGCAATTGCCACAGCGAGAGCATCCTGGTCGAAACGCAACGCAAAGTCACGGTCGACGAGGCCCGCAAGCTCTTTGCCGCCACGCCGGGTCTGGTGGTGATGGACGACTTGGAGAAGAAGGTCTATCCCATGCCGATCAATGGCAACCAGCGCGACGAGACGTTCATCGGCCGCATCCGCGAAGACATTTCGGCTCCCAATGGGCTGGCCTTCTGGTGTGTGAGCGACAACCTGCGCAAGGGCGCCGCCACCAACGCCGTGCAAATTGCCGAACTGCTGGTGAACGGGGCGAAGAGCGTGAAGTAAGCGAAAGAGGACCCAGCAATCGCGATATGCTGGCTCCCGTAGTGATTGCAGATCGCTCGAAATGCCCCGGGATTGCAATCCCGGGGGCATGGTGACAGCATCCATACCGCTCGTCCCCTGCCAGTCTGAGGACCGTGCGAACCCTCAAGCTCACCATCGCCTACGACGGGACGGCCTACGCCGGCTGGCAGTTCCAGTTCGACAAGCCGACCGTGCAGGAGACGCTCGAAAGCGCCATCGCCAAAGTCACCGGCCAGCGGGTGCGCGTGCTGGCCAGCGGGCGAACCGACGCGGGCGTTCATGCCTTGGGCCAGGTGGCCGCTTTTCGCACCAACTCGGCATTGCCGCCGGACGTGCTCGTGCGGGCGCTGAATGCCAACCTGCCGCACGACATCGCCGTGCTCGAAGCGGCCGACGCCCCCGCGGACTTCCATCCCATCCGTCACGCGGTCCGCAAGCGCTATCGCTACCTGATCCACGACGGCCCGGTCCGCGTGGTTTTTGGGCGGCATTTCGTCTGGCATTACCCCTACGGCCGGCTCGACGCCGAGGCCATGCAGCGGGCCGCCGCGCCGCTGCTGGGTACGCACGACTTCCGCAGTTTCGAGAGCAGCGGTGCGCCGCGCAAGACGAGCGTGCGGACCGTTTACGACCTCCGCGTCGCGCGGGGCAGGGCAGGGCAGGGGAGCTGCGCGCAAAATCTCCCCTCTCCCTTTGGGACAGGGGTCGGGGGTGAGGGCGGGGCCAGGGGTGAGGGCGGGACCAGGGGTGAGGGCGGGGCAGGGGACGAAGCCGTAGGGTGCGTGCAACGCACCACGGCGCCCGAAACAAACGTCGAACATGCTGCCGGTGCGTTCCTCGCACCCTACGGAAAAGAGGGCAGGGGAGGGGACGAGAATCTTATCACCATCGACATCGAGGCCAACGGCTTCCTCTACAACATGGTTCGCGCGATCGTCGGCACGCTGGTGCCGGTGGGCCGTGGCGTGCAGTCGGAGAGCTGGCCCGGCGAGGTGCTCAATGCGGCGGACCGCCGGGTCGCTGGCCCGACCGCGCCGCCGCAAGGACTGTGCTTGATGTGGGTGGGGTATGGAGGGATTGGGGGCTAGACAGTAGTTCGAACGGCCTAGGGACAGTTGCCTCGTGCAATTGCCTATTCTTGCCCATTAATGTACACTGTATGTATGGAATCGCTGCAGTTTGCTTGGGATGAAAAGAAGAACCGGGCCAACCGCCGCAAACATGGCCTATCGTTCGAGGAGGCACAGACGGCCTTTTTCGACGAGCGGGCCGAAGTCTATTTCGATCCGGATCATTCCGAGGACGAAGATCGATTCATCCTCCTCGGCCTTAGCTATCGCATGCGGGTGTTGGTGGTCTGTCACTGCTATCGGGAGAGCGACCTGTTGATTCGGATCATCTCCGCTCGAAAAGCGGACAAGAGCGAACAAGAGGATTACTGGAGCTAAGATCATGCGAGCACACTACGATTTCTCCCAGATGAAAGCCCGCAAGAATCCCTACGTCAAGCTGCTCAAGCAGCCGGTAACGCTGCGGCTGGATCGCGATACCGTGGCCTACTTCAAACGCCTGGCCCTGAAGACCAATCTTCCCTATCAGCAACTGATCAATCTTTATCTGCGGGATTGCGCCGTCAATCGCCGGGAATTGACCATGCAGTGGGGATCGGAGGGAAGGGATTAGGGGCTGGAGTGCGAGGTCTTTCACTTGTCCACGGCCGCCCGGCATGGTAGCTTCATTGTAGATACATTCATTCCCGGGGAATTGCCATGAACGCCACGATTCAGAAATGGGGCAACAGCCTGGCCCTGCGGATTCCCCAGGCCGTCGCCCGCGATACCCAGTTGCAAAACGGCTCCGTCGTCAATCTGGCCGTCCGCAAGGGAGCGGTCATCATCGAGCCCGTCAAGAAAACCAAGTATCGGCTCGATGATCTGTTGAAAGACGTGTCGAAAAAGAATCTCCACGCCAGCATCGACACCGGGCCCGCGGTCGGGCGGGAGGTCTGGTGATGGCCGCCGCTTATTGTCCACGCCAAGGGGACATCGTGTGGTTGAGTTTCGATCCGCAAGCGGGCCGGGAGCAGGCCGGCCACCGCCCGGCGCTTGTCCTGTCACCAGAACGGTACAACCGCAAGGTGGGACTGGCCCTCTTTTGTCCGATCACCACGCAAAGTAAAGGCTATCCGTTTGAGGTCGCCATTCCGGCGGGAGCCGAGGTGTCGGGAGTCGTGTTGTCGGATCAGGTAAAGAGTCTCGACTGGAAAGCCAGAAAAACCCGTTTCGGCTGCCGACTGCCGGCCGAAGCATTTCAGGAGGTCGTGGCCAAACTCGGATCACTGCTGGAAAAGTAAGAGGGATCAGGGGCCGGGGGGCAGGGATCAGGGCATCAGCTCATTCCGTCGGCTCTTAATCCCAATCTTTGTCCGCTGATCCCTGGCCCCTGACCCCTGTCCCCTCGCCCATGCGAATCGTCCACATCATCACCCGGCTCATCATCGGCGGAGCACAGGAAAACACCGTGCTCTGCTGCGAAGACTTGATGCGCCAATTCGGTGACGACGTGCTGCTGGTGACCGGGCCGCCGCTGGGACCGGAAGGAAGTTTGCTGGAGCGGGCCAGGGCAGGGGGGGGGCCGCTGGAAATCATGGACTCGCTGCGCCGGCCGATTGATCCGTGGCGCGACCTGGCGAGCTACCAGCAGATCAAAAAACGGTTGCGCCGCTTTCGGCCCGACGTGGTTCACACCCACAGTGCCAAAGGCGGCATGCTGGGCCGGGCGGCCGCCTGGTCGCTCGGCGTGCCGGCCGTCATCCATACGGTTCACGGCGCGCCGTTCCATCCGTGGCAGGGCAGGGGGGCGCGCTGGTTTTTTCGGGCCTGTGAACGCTGGGCCGCCCGCCGCTGTCATGCGATGGTGAGTGTGGCCGACGCGATGACCGAGCTGATGGTCGCCGCCGGCGTTGCCCCGCGGGAAAAATTCACCACCGTCTATAGCGGCATGGAGGTCGAACCGTTCCTGCAGTCGGCGCAGCATCGTGAGTGTACCCGGCAGGAGTTGGGCTACCGGCCGGAACACGTCGTGATCGGCAAGGTCGCTCGGCTGTTTCGCCTCAAAGGCCACGACGACCTGATTCGGGCGGCCCGCAGCGTCGTGGACGCGGAGCCCAACGTCCGTTTTCTGTTGGTCGGCGATGGCGTGCTCCGTGGCCCCTTGGAACGGCAGCTTGCCGCGGCGGGGCTGACGCCTTATTTCCAGTTCACCGGTCTGGTTCTGCCGGAGCGAGTTCCCGCGTTGCTGGCCGCCAGCGATATCGTCGTCCATGCGAGTCTGCGCGAGGGCCTTGCCCGGGTGCTGCCGCAGGCTTTGATAGCCGGCAAGCCGGTGGTGAGCTACGACGTCGACGGCGCCCGCGAAGTGGTCCTTCCCGGCGAGACCGGCTTCCTGGTGCCGCCGCGTGACATTACGGCGCTGGCTTTGGCGCTCACGAATCTGGTGGCCGATCCCCGGCTGCGGGAGCGGTTCGGCCAGGAGGGTCGCCGGCGTTTTACCGACCAATTCCGGCATGAGCGGATGACGGCCCAGCTTCGGGGGGTGTACGAGCAAGTGCTGCGTTGCCCAGCGGGGCAGGGCAGGTTACACTGAAAGTTGGGACCTCCGCGGCGCCCCCTAACGTTGCTATAACCGCGATGTTCGCCGCTTTTCGTGATTGGCCGACAAGCCGGATCGCCATTTCCCATGTCAGCACGTCTTGCAATCTCTGCCGTTCGAGAAATACGTGCCATCGGTAAGCTGGCCGTGCTGGCCGGCGTGGCGATGGCCGGATTAACGTCCTCCGTCCACGCCGCGGCACCATCGGGCGACCAAAAACCGGCGGCCGCTAAGCTCCCCTCCGCCGGTGGTGCAACGGAGCAGCAACCCATCGACGTCGGCAGCCGAAAGCAACTGCTCATCGATCGGCGGCTGTTGGCCAGTTCCAAGAATATCGCCTTGCGGATGAATCCGCCGGCCAAGATGGGGCCCGTGCTGCTCCCGGACAAGCCGTGGGAGTCGCTGGGCATCGGCTTTTGCGTGTCGGTGCTCGAGGACGGCGGCCAGTACAAGATGTGGTATCTGGCAGAGAACAAGACAAGCTCGCTGCGTTATTGCTATTGCTACGCTCGCAGCCAGGACGGCGTGACCTGGGAGAAGCCCAACCTGGGCCTGATCGAATACCAGGGCTCGAAGCAGAACAACATCGCCTTGACGGGCGTTGTGGAAACCACCGTTTTCCTCGACCCCGTGGCGCCGGCCGAAGCCCGCTTCAAGACCGTCTCCGCCATGCACTGGCCCGATCCGAAAGAGGCCGGGCTCTACGTTCATACCTCCCCGGACGGCATCCATTGGAAGATGTCGGACACCAGGGTCTTGCCGCTGTTGCCCGATACGGCTAACCAGGCCTTCTACGACGCGCGGCTGAAGAAATACGTGGCCAACATCCGAGTATGGGCCCCGATGCGCAAGGTGGGGCGGGTGGAGATGGACGACATCACCAAACCCTGGCCGTTCGACAAGACGGTCAAACCCTATTATATCTGGGGAGAAGACAAGATCGCGGTGCCCAGCCACGAAGTGCCCATCGTGTTCGGCTACGACGAGCGCGACCCCGTCCCGTCGGACCATTACAATGCCGCGTGCGTCCAATATCCTTGGGCCGATCAGGCGTATTTCCTCTTCCCTTCGGCCTACCGACACTTTCCCGAGCCGCCGATCGGCAAGTACGGCAACGACGGGCTGGTGGACATCCAGATGGCCACCAGCTGCGACGGAATCAAATGGGCGCGGCCTTCGCGGGAACCGTACGTCGCCTTGGGCACTCAAGATGAAGTCGACTGCGGAAGCCTTTATATGGCCGTTGGAATGCTTCGTCGGGGCGGCAAGATCTTTCAGTATTATAACGGCTACCAGGTCAGCCACGGGACTCCGGAAAACTTGGAATCGAGGATCGGCTCTATCTGCCGTCTGCAGCAGCGGCTCGACGGATTTGTTTCCGCTGACGCGGCTTTCGAGGGAGGCGAGTTCACGACGCCGCCGCTGGTGTTCTCGGGCAGCCGGTTGGTGCTCAACGTCAACCTGAGCGCCTTGGGCGTCTGCAAGGTGGAAATCCTCGACCGGCAAGGGCATGCTCTGCCCGGCTTCGCGCTGGCCCAGAGCGATGAGATCGGCGGCAACCACGTGGAGAAGACGGTGAGCTGGAAAGGCAAGAGCGACCTGGGCTCGCTCCGCGGCCGGGCCATCCGGCTGCGGGTTGTCCTGCGGGCCGGCAAGCTGTTCGCCTTCCAGTTTCCTTGAATCACTACACCGACAAGGCGGATCATTGTGGCGCGCGGAGCTCCTGGCAATCTCGGTCCTTATCGCTTGCTGAACGTTGTTCACACAGGTCATGGCTCGCAGATCTGGCAGGCCTATGACGATGTGAAGCAGTGCATCGTGGGCGTGAAGACCCTGCGCGTTGCCGATGACACGGATCGCCAGCAGGTGCAGTTTCTCCGCCAGGAGTTCTTGGTCGGGCGGACCATGCATAATCCGCTGATCATCGAGATTTACGGCTTCGACTGGGACCGGGGCCAGCCCTACATTGCCATGGAATGGTTTTCCGCGCCGAACATGAAGCAGCGGCTGCTGCAAGGGTTTGACAAGTTCGCCCCGCTGATGCCCAAGGTGATCGAGCGGGCGGCCGAGGCCCTGAGTCATTTTCATCATGCGGGTTGGATCCACCGCGACATCAAACCCGACAATTTCCTGGTGGGCGACGAGGGCCAGGTGAAGCTGATCGATTTTGCTCTGGCGAAGCGTCGCCGCGGGGGGCTGGCCCGCTGGTTTTCGCCCCGCACCCGGATCCAGCAAGGGACCAAGAGTTACATGTCGCCGGAGCAAATCCGCGGCTTGCCCCTGGACGAGCGTTCCGACTTGTACAGCTTCGCCTGCACGCTGCACGAGTTGCTGTCGGGAAAACCCCCCTTTACGGGGACCAACACGAATGACTTATTGACGAAGCATCTCAAGTCACCGCCCCCCTCCTTGGATGCCCTGAACCCGAACATTGTGCCCGCTTTCGCCCAATTACTGCGGCGATCGATGGCGAAAGACCCCAAGGCACGCCCAAAATCCGTAGATGACTTTCTCACGGAATTTCGTATAATGCGCGTCTTCCGGATCACCCCAGTGGCCAATTCCTGAAACCCGGCGAGCCGCGCGAGCGACGAAAACTACGATGGCAGGCAGCGACCACCGACTGTCGTTCGAGCGTCCAATCTACGAGCTGGAGGCCCGGCTGGAGAAACTCGACACCAAGATCGAGCCCACGCCCGAGGTCCGCCACGAGGTCCGCCGTCTGCGCCGCGAACTGATCGAGTTGCGGAAGCGGATCTACGCCAATTTGAAGCCGTGGGAAACGGTCGAGGTCGCCCGCCATCCCGATCGGCCGATGACGACCGACTATCTCGAGCTGGTGTTCGAGGAGTTCGTCGAACTGCACGGCGACAAGTTCTTTGGCGACGACCGGGCGATTCGCACCGGGTGGGCCAAGCTCGACGCCTACAAGGTGCTGGTCGTCGGCCACCAAAAAGGAAAGAATCTGAAGGAACGCAGCCTCTGCAACTATGGCTACGCCCATCCCGAAGGCTATCGCAAAGCCATGGCCAAAATGCGGCTGGCCGCCAAGTTCCACATGCCGGTCATCTGTTTGATCGATACCGGGGGGGCATATCCGGGCATCGGCGCCGAGGAACGCGGCCAGGCCCAGGTCATCGCCAGCTCGATGTTCGAGATGTCGCGGCTCCCCACGCCCATCATCTGCGTCGTGATCGGCGAGGGGGGCTCGGGCGGGGCGCTGGGCATCGGCGTCGGCGACCGCGTCGCCATGCTCGAACATGCCTATTACTCCGTCATCAGTCCCGAAGGCTGCGCGGGCATCCTGTGGAAAAGCCATACCTTCAAAGAACAGGCGGCCGAAGCCCTGAAAATGACCTCCAAGGACCTCATCCGCTTGGGAATCGTCGACGCCGTGATCGACGAGCCTCTCGGCGGCGCGCATCGCGACCACCACCTGATGGCCAGCCGACTGAAACTTTATCTGCGCAACACCCTCCGCGGGTTGGCCGGTAAGCCGCTGGACCAACTCCTGGAGCAACGCTATCAGAAGTTCCGCAACTTGGGCATCTTCTTGGAAGGCGGCCAACTTCACGGTCCTGCCCCGCGGGAGACGGCCTCTCCCCATAACTTGAATCTAACCTCTCATGCCGGAGTGCATCCTCTAACGAGACTGTAACATGAACCAGAACGAATCTCATCCTTCCTCGGGTACCCCTTCATCGCCAGACAGCAAGGATGTCCTCGGGGCCGCCTCCGAATCGGAAAGCAGCAAGGATGCACTGCTGGCGGCCGTATCGGAATCGTCGAGCGCCGACCTGCCGGTCGCGGAAGCCGCGGAACCACCCGCGCAGCAACCGCCGGCTCCGCCGGCGCGGAAATGGCGGCGGCGGATCGTGCTCTTCCTGGAATTGCTCCTGGTGGTGGCACTGGCCGGCGTGTGCTGGTTGCGATTCACCGACCGCGGACTGGAGACCTGGGCGCTCGTCGCCAACAACGCCAATTGGGAGTCGCTCCTCCACGGCTCCCAGATCGAAGCCGAGCAACAGGCCGCCGCCAGCCTCAACAAACGGGGCGCCCGGGTCATCGCCGAGCCACCCGATCGACGCGTCACCAACGTCACTCTACGGGGAGTGAAGTTCGACGACGATCTCGTCGCCGAGATAGCCAAGCTCTACCGCCTCGCGATCCTGAGTGCGTCGGGGTGCAAGATGACCGATGACCAACTCCGCTGCGTGGAGAATCTCACGCACTTGAGTTCGCTGACGTTGGACGGCACGGCGATTACCGATGCCGGGCTAACCCACCTGCGCGGGCTGGCCAACCTCGAATTGTTGCAGTTGGCCTCCACCCAGGTTTCCGACGCCGGGCTGCCCGCGCTGGCCAGCCTCCACAGTCTGAAAACGCTGGATCTCAGCGGCACCAAGGTGACCGATCAAGGGCTCAAGCAAGTGGCCTCGCTCGGCAGCATCAACGTGCTCATGTTGGCCAATACCCAGGTTTCCGACGCCGGCATGCGTGAACTGGCGACCATGAAAAACCTCCACCATTTGGTCCTCGGAAACAAGACGAAGGTCACGCGACCCGCCATTATTCGTCTGCGAAAAGCTATTCCAGGCCTGGGGGTCGACAAAGGCGACTGATCGCCCGTTGGCCGTGATGGGACGGGTGTCTGGCGGCCTGTGCGGAGCGGCTGCGCGCGTTCGTCGTCCGCCCGATCCGCGGAAGCTTGCGTCGCTGGCCGATCGCTGGCCGCGGCGATGGTCGGGCGGCTTTTTCGACGCGGCGTGGTGAGCTTCCTGTCCTTCGCGGATCGTCTCGGGCGGTCTTCTGGGCCCGCCAGGAACGTCCGATAATGTTTCTTATGTTCGGTCGCGGGAGCCAAATTCCCCGGGAAATACGCAATCCCCAGATCCTTTGCTCCGCCGCCTTCGCCCGCCATCCATGGCCATGAAACGGCCGCCACGGTTGGCTCCCGCGCCGGCCATCTGGGCAGAAAGTTGCCCGCAGAAAACGGCCGCCCGCGCCGGCGGTCTTGGCCCGCTGCCGCCCCCTGCCGCCGATGCCCGAAATGATCGGCGGGCCGCAATGGCCCCGCCCGTCATCGTTTTCCCGCCTCCCCCCTGCCTGGACTAGGAAAGGGGGTAGGCGACGCCTGAGGCACCTGTTGCGGCACTGTTGGAAAAGGGACGGGCGATGCCTGCGGCGACTCGGCCGACGCCGGGGGGGCATGCAACCGTTCGTCCAGCTCGTCGATATATTTGCCAAGCCAAAGGCGAACGTCCGCCGGCAAGATCGGGTTCGCGTTGCGGATGCCCCGGGCGATCAGCACGCCCGACCGTGACTGCATTACCGCCTGGCGGCCGCCCTCCGACAACGTCACCGTGAAGAAGGTGATGACCACGCAGTACAAAACTCCTTTGGCCAACCCGAACAGCGTGCCGAGCTGCCGGTCGAACTCCTTGAGCTGGACCCGGTCGATCACCCGCGCCACCAGCCGGAACACCAGCCAGATGGCCGCGGCCGTGGCCACGTACAAGACCAACATGGCAAGGAAGCGATTCCACGGCTCTTGGGTGCCGAAACGGGGAGCCAGCGCGGCGCTGCTATGAACCGCCACGGCCCCACTCACCACGACCGAAGCCAGGGCCGCGATCTGCCAGGCCATACCCTTCCAGACCCCGAAGAGCATCGCGCCGATGACCACCGCCAGCATCAACAAATCATAGGGCTGGAACATAGGGCGGGAGTATAGCGGGAAACCCCGGTTACGCGAAGATCATCTAGACAAAATGGGTAAGGGCAGGGGATTCGAGAGCCTGTCTTCCAGCCGCTTGCGGCTTCGCAAATGTGTGGAGCAGCCGCCCCGGCTGCTCACTCGGCACAGCCGAGGGCGGCTGTGTTACCGAGTCGACTATCGACTGTCGACCACCAGCGTCACCGGCCCGTTGTTCACCAGTTCCACTTCCATGTGTTGTCGAAAACGGCCCATGGCCACCGGCAAGCCCTGTTGTGCGATGGCCTCGACGAAGAGGCAATACAGCTCTTCGGCCAGTTCCGGCGGGGCCGCGGCGGTGAAGTCGGGCCGTCGGCCGCGGCGGCAGTCGCCCAGCAGCGTGAACTGGCTGACGATGAGCATGGCGCCGCCCACGTCGGCCAGCGAAAGATTCATCTTCTGCTGGCTGTCCTCGAAGATCCGCAGCCCGCCGATCTTTTTCGCCAGTTGGCCGGCGTCGGCCGCGGTATCGTCGGCCGCCACGCCCAACAGAACGAGCATGCCGGGCCCAATCTGTCCGCACACTTCGCCGCCCACCCGGACTTCCGCCGCTCGGACTCGTTGAATGCAGGCACGCATGGGAGGCGGGGGCAGGGTTCAGGGGTCAGGGGCAGAGCGTCTGAAACCATCCGCACCGACCCAATTTCGCCGGGAGACAAAAGTGGCTCGCTTGCGGCTTCGCAGCGATCGTTGCCTCGGGGCTTGGGATTTGAAATTGGAGATCCTGAGATTTGAAATTTCGAATTTGACCGAGACTGCCGTTTCAGCATACGAGATCGTCCAGAAGCGCACAATTACCCTTTGGCCACGGGGCGCGACGAGGCGTAGAATGCATGAGGACTTTGTGGTAAGGTAGGCGTTTTTGCCGCTCTTGGTAGACTCCGAGCGTCTGCCACATCTTCCAACCCGGTGACTCATCTTGAACGACTCGAAGCCTCTGATTGCCGTGACGATCGGTGACCCGGCCGGCATTGGACCGGAAATTATCGTGGGCGCGTGGAGCGAGACGGTGGTTCACGAATGGTGCCGGCCGCTCGTGGTGGGCCATCCGGAGATTATTCGCCGGGCGGTTAACCTCTGGGGAACCGGTCTGAGGGTGGTCGAGATCGATTCGCCCGCCCAGGCCGAACCGTCGGCCGACGTGATTCCCTGCATCGCCTGCGGTTCGTCCGACGTGCTGGCCGTGGCCGCCGGCCAACTCGACGCCCGGGCGGGGCAGGCGGCCTATGATGCCATCCTCACGGCCACCCGGCTGGCGCTGGCCGGCCAGGTCGATGCCATTGTCACCGCGCCCTTGCAGAAAGAGGCGTTGCACCGTGCGGGGCACCATTATCCGGGCCACACCGAGCTGCTGGCCGAACTCTGCGGCGTCGACGACTTCGCCATGATGCTCTACCTGGGCCCCGTGGACGAGATGCTGGCGCCGGCCGGCCTGGCCGTGGTCCACGTCACCTTGCACACGGCGCTCAGGAATGTCTTCACCGAGTTGACCCAGGAGTCGATTTTGGCCAAGGCCCGGCTGGCCCATCAGTTCATGTCCCGCCTCATGCGTCCCGGGCCGAGCCGTGGCGCGGCGAGCCATCGTGCGAGCAAGATCCGGCCGCGGATCGGCATCTGCTCGCTTAATCCGCACGGCGGCGAGGGAGGCCTGTTCGGCGACGAGGAGCGGACGATCATCCGCCCGGCGGTCGAGCGCGGCCTAGCCGAAGGCTTGCAACTCGAAGGCCCGCTGCCCACCGACACGCTCATGGTCCGCGCCCGCGATGGCCGCTTTGACGCCGTGGTGGCCATGTATCACGATCAGGGGCACATCGCGCTGAAGCTGTTGGGAATGCACCGGGCGGTCAACGTAACGCTCGGGCTGCCCATCATCCGCACCAGCGTCGCCCACGGCACGGCCTTCGACATCGCCTGGCAGCGCCAGGCCGAGACGGGCAGCATGATCGAGGCCCTTCGCGTCGCCAGCCGCCTGGCGGTAGGAAGGAAAGAGGATTGACGCTCAATCAGGCCTCTGTAGACGGGCTCCGTCCCGTTCCGTGAAGCGTGGTTGACGCTCTACGGTTGCGTCTCCCGTCCCAGGGACGTTTGACAATAGCCCAGCACTTCAGTGCTGGGAAGATGGAATGCGTGGGATGGTCCTCGTCCCGGTAGGGACGACTGAAGCATGGTTCTCGGGGCCATCGTTCAGTTGTCCGGGACAAACTGGTGTTCGCCGGCCATCGGCCCCAGCGATGAATCGCTGGGCTATTGTCAGTGGCCCCTCCGGGGCCCGGATACGCCGACTTGTGCGTAACAACGGAGTCCCCTGCCCTCCCCTGCCCGTTCGATCCCGTCGGGCCATCGGCCCGGCGATCTATTTGCCCTTCTTTTTCTCGGGCTTGGGCGCCGCGATGTGAAGCGGCTTGATGACCAGCTTGTCCACGGCCGGCAGCGGCGGGAACTTGGCGTGCGGCTCGGTCTGGTACCAGTAGGCCACCGAGGCGATGTCATCCTCCAACGGCAGATAGCGGCCGCCCGACTGCCACCCTAACGCCTGAATGGTCACCTTCAGGTTTTTCTCGAAGCGAACGGCATCGGCAATGTGCCAGCGATAGAGCCCGAAGCGCTGTCCCGGCTTATAGGCGATGTCCGGCGGCAACACCTGCGCCAGGCCCGTATAGGGCGTGCTGAACGTCTGATAGCGATGCGTTTCCTGGTTCTCGAAGTTATACGAACCGCAGAAGTAATCCTCGGTGCCGGTGCCGCAGATAGTGGGAAACTTCTTGTCGCCGTCCAGATAGAACTTGACTTCCCCTTCGCCCCACCAACCCGGGCTGTGAACCTCCCAGGCCAGATACGTGCCGACGTATTGCCCCTGGCCCGTCACGCCGTCCAGGATGGTGTACACGCTTTTGGCGGCCAGTTTGTTCACGCGGCGGAACTGGGCATGAAAATAGGCCGCGTCCTTGGGCACCTGGGTGAGCGTGTAGTTGACCTGATAGTAGAGCGACATGTCTTTGTCGGCCAGGTTCTGCAAAGTGATCCGCGCATGCTTGCGGAACGGCATCGTCCAATAGCAGTTGAACGCGCTGCCCGGGTTGACGCAGACCGGCAGCGAGTTGATCTGGCAGTATTTGCCCCAGCCGCAGGCGAAGAAATCGCCCAGCGGCACCTCGACCGACGGCTCGGCTTCGCCGTCCCAATAGAAGCGGAGAACGAGCAGCCGCGTGCTATCCAGCGGCGCGGGAGTCATCCAAATCTGCTCGATGGCGCCCGAGCCGTTGATGTCGGCCACGGTGAAGGTGGACTTGGCCTTGATGGAAACCGAGGGGGAGAGCTTCCAGCCCTGGCCCAGTTCGCGGGCGGCGCCTGCGCCGGTGCCTTTGGTGGCCATGCCGGCTTTGCCTTTCTTGCCGGTGAAATTCTCCGCACTGATGGAGCGCGATTGGGCTTTGGAGAGCCGCGGCAGGTTGCCCAGCGTCATGTTCAGCCCGTCAAAATGTCCCGGGCCGCCGGGCGTTTGTGCCTGGGCCGCCATGCAGCAAGAAAGGATGCCCACAACCGCCCAGAAACAACTTCGACAGCGCATGGTTCTCTCCTCGGTGGTAAAGATCGTGCAATTCTTCCGAATTTATCCGCCCTCCCCTGCCCTGCCCCACCGGCTACTAACCACTAGCCACCAGCCACTAGCCACTAATGCCGTACGGTTCGCGCTGCGGCCGCGTCTGCCACGCGTTGCCCTCGTCGTCGCCGATGATTTCCTGCTTCTCCGGATCCCACGTAAGCTTCCGCTTCAGCCGGATCGAAAGGTTCGTCAAGTGGCAGGCCGTGACCGTGCGATGCTCGACCGGCACCGGCGTGCAGGGCTGTTTGCGGCTCTTCACGCAAGCGAAGAAGTTCGCCATGTGATCGGTGCTCGGATAGGCGTGCCAGGCGTCGGCCGGTAAAGGGTTTTCCTTCAGCTCATCCACCGCCTTGCCGTGCAGGCCGCCACGGTTGACGAACACCTTTCCCTTCTCGCCGATGAACATGATGCCGTCGCGATTGTAGCTCTTGATTTCCTCCGGCACGTCTTGGCCAAAAAGCCAGGTGATCTGCTCGGGCGTGGTTTGCTGGTGCTCGCCCACGTCGCCGAATCGCGCCCGTGCGTTGATTGAGGCGAAGTACAAAAGCTCAACGCCGTTGGCGTACAACATGCGGGAGAAGAAGCGGTCGGGCGTGTTGTAATATTGCGGCCCTTTCGGATTGGGGAACAGCCCCCGAGCCTCGACCGACGTGGGGCCGCTGAGCTCCACGTCCATGCCCCAGTGGGCGATGTCGACGTGGTGATTGCCCCAGTCGGTGATGATGCCGCCCGCATACTCATACCACCAGCGGAAGTTGGCATGGGTCCGCTGCACGCAATAGTCGTGCGCGGGAGCCTGCCCCTGGTACAGGTCCCAATCGAGCTGCTTGGGGACCGGCCGCGTCGGGAACGGCCCGCCGGTGGTCGAATAGTAGGGCAGTGCCACCCAGACCTGCTTGAGCTTGCCGATCCGCCCGTTGCGGACCAATTCGACGGCGGTCTTAAACTCCTTGTCGCTCCGCTGCATGGTGCCGACCTGGACGATCCGCCCGGTCTCCTCCACCACTTTGCACAGCCGTTTGCCCTCGTCGATGGTGAGTGTGAGCGGCTTTTCGGCGTAGACATCCCTCCCGGAGCGGCAGGCGGCGATGTTGATGGCCGTATGCCAATGGTCGGGCGTGCCGTTGGTCACGACGTCGATGTCCTTTCGATCCAGCAGCTTGCGGTAGTCCTGGTAGACCTGGGCCTTGCCCTTGCCGATCTGCGGATTGTGTTTGGCCTGCTCGGCATGGGCCAGGTCGGCGTCGCAGACGGCCACCACGTCGCCGAACTGGGCCGCCCACGCGGCAACGCCGGAACCTCGCCCCCCCAGGCCGATGGCGCCGATCCGCGGCCGATCGTGTTTCGACTTGGTCTGGTCGGCCTGGGCGTTTTCACCGGCAAACCAATAGGGCGCAGCCGCACCGGCGGCGGTCAGGGCAACGGTGGAGCGGAGGAAATCACGGCGGCTGGCGGCGGAGCGTGACATTGGGCACACCTCTTGGTAGGTTTGGGGAAGGCGGGTTTCTTCTATGCGGCAGGACCGTTGCGGTCAGTGCAAGGAAGGCAAAAGGGGAAAGAGGAAAAAAGGAAAGTGTCTTCTTGAGATTCCCCTTTTTCCCCTTCTCGCTTTTTCCTTTTTACACTGAAGCCGGTTCCGCAAACGACGCAAACACGTTCGCCAGCGGCCGGCCAACCATCGCTGCACGCCCCTCAGTGCGCCGCGGAATCGACGCCCGCGCGGCGCATCTTGCTGCGTGCGCGGCTGAGGATGGAGCCGATGCTATTCTCGGGTACGCCCACCGCGGCGCTGATTTCCTGGTAGCTCTTGCCCTCCAGGTGGTACATGCGCACCACCTGGGCCTCGGGCCCCGGCAACTCGCCGAGCAATCGCTCCACTTCCTCCTGGTCGCCGAAACGTTCCTCGACGGACGGATGCGGGTCGGGAACGCCTTGGACCGGGTAGGACGAGGCATCGCCCAGCCGCGCCGCCGCCACCCGCGAGAGCAATTCTCGGACCACGATCCGCCGGGCGATCACCGTCAGATAGGTGGCTAGGCTGCTCTTGCCGCGAAAATTCCGCAGCACCGCAAACTCGTTCTTGATCGTCCCCAAGAAGACCTCGGCGCAAAGGTCGTCGCGATCGGTGGGCGTCAGCCGAACCCCCCGCGCCCGCGCCGTGTGGTTCACCACGTGAAGCACGAGCCCCATGAAACGATCCACGAAATCTTCCCACGCCCTGGGCTTGCGTTGCAGGCAGCGCTCCAGCAGGTTGCGGTCAATTTCGGAGAGTCCCATCCGGTTCTTCCCCGCTGGGTAAGAAAAGGGGCAACGGGACGAAGCTAGGCAATAGTCCCCGACCCACTTTCGATTGTAAATCCAATCCGGGAAAGAAACAAGCCGGCTTGCCGGCCGCTGTGGGCAGCGGGTTGGACTGTTGGTCCGCATTCCGCCGGCCGTCGCCCACTGCCCCCTGCCCCAACTGCTTAGCCGCCCGGCAGTTGTGGAAATCCGCCGCTGCCGCTTCGTGTGGGCACCTGGCAAAGCCAGTGGCACACTGCGACGGAATCGGTGCGTTGGGTGGCACGTCCCTGAGCGCAGCGAAGGGCGTGCTTCGGCCCTCCGCCACGCCCTTCGTCCCTCAGGGCGTGCCACCCAGGTTCGACAACCTGCTCTTTTGCGAGCCGTTAGGCAGCCCGCGGGAAATGATCTACCGTAGAATGAGCGATTTTGGTAGAAGGCGTCTTTTTGGTGGAGGAATCGTGGGTTTTGTGTCTCAGGGACGAGACTATGGCGACAGAATTGACGG
>Ga0181520_10003280_pt1 | contig 28665 bp, 19 predicted proteins | sample PEATcosm2014_Bin_29_FD_132451 | JGI IMG/M metagenome (GOLD analysis project Ga0181520, IMG submission 132451) | Peatland microbial communities from MTU Mesocosm Facility, Houghton, MI, USA - PEATcosm2014_Bin02_30_metaG | ecosystem: Environmental > Terrestrial > Soil > Wetlands > Peat | place...
CCTTGAAGGCACCCGTGTACCGTTTGCGTTTAGCTTTACTCATGGTTCTGCTGTTCTCTCATCTCCAGCAAAACCTGAAAAGCCTAACTTAGCTCACTGTCCGAATTTCGGGGTCCATTTCTGGTCGCGCTGGCTTCGATTTGGGCGCACGACCGCGTTAATCGGAGGGTTTCTGTTTGCGATGCTGCTTGCGCTGATCGGCGGATACAACATTGCACAAGTGCATTGGAATTACGGGATCAACCCGTTTGTTAGGAATTGACGGCGATGAAGAGACGAGGCGCCTTCATCCTCCTAGCAGGTGGCATTTCGGTCGCTGCTGTGGTCCTGGTGCTGTTCGTCCGCCCCGTTCCGACAGCCAGAGTGCTGGGGTGTCTCAGGCCGGAGGACCCACCACAGATCCAGCGAGTTGTGTCCCACTACCGCTGGGTACTGGCTCGTGAGACTCTTCGGGATCGAGATTTCAAGTTCCTGGTCAGTTCATGTTTTCGGGACCTAATGATCGGGCGAGTTTGCGAGATTGGTTCAGCGCCCGACAGACCGATTATTGGGTTTGGACGGTCGATCACAAATCCTTCGTCGTGCGCATACGCCATTTGGGGCAGGGATCGATCGCAACGATCCCTTTACTACCTCCTGAACCGAACAACGAATGGATGGGTTGTTGATCCTCCGGTAAGGTATCGTTGATGATGATTTCATTGCTAAGCTGCAGGGTCGCGCGAACGGGAGGCCGCCGTTTTGCCCAGAGACAAATCGGACGCGAGCGTCGGCTGCCTCGCCTCGCTCATCCTGAGCGTTCGTTGCCATAGGGCCATGAGACCGCGTGTCTTCAAGATAGTGACGCTGGTGTCGGCCGCTCTCGCTGGATGCACGCTCATCCTGTGGCTTGCTACGTTTCTAGTGGCGCCCTGAGATCATCGGATTTCGCTAACGCGCAGCTTTCATGTTGCTGTATGGAGTGGACCCAGCAGCGATACCTTGGGTCGCCTGGTCATCTTCAATAATGCGGAGTATGGCCCTTATCTTGGTAGCACCATCCAGTTTCAAGACGACAAGGGGAACGTCTATCCCCGCTTCGACCGCCAGATCGCGTGGGGCGACACTTGCGGCGTCTATTACCGCTACTTTCGCTGGCCGGGCGGGCAGTCCGAGCGGGTATCGGACAACCCTGGAAGCGAGAAGAGAACCGATGAAACCGATCTATTGCCCAGCCAACAAGGTAGCTGCATCCCATCGCTCGCCCTGGCGGTTGATTGCTGAAACTAGCGGCACAGCGCGGTGTTCACAATTAACACGATGAAGAAGCTCAGCCTCCCTGCGTTGGCGGCCGGCATCCTGCTGCTTGCCGGCTGCGATAAACCTTCCTCTGCCACGACCGGCAGCGCCCCCATCCAAGCGCTAAGCTGGGGCGTGGTCGAGGTCGCCGCCAGCACCCAGACCCATCTGAGCCTTGAGGGCAAGGACTGCACCCTGACCGCAACCCCGCTGACGGATGGCAAGCTGGCCGTCTTGATCGAAGGCGACTTCAGAGTAGCCGGGACAAACGCTCCCCCTGGAGTGCCACCCGGCACGCCAATTCATACGACCCAGAACATGATCCTTCCTGCCAATGTGGAGGTTTTGTGTGATGTCGCTAACAAGATGGTTCGCCTCACGCTGAAACTAAAACCCTCATGAGGATGACCCAACCCGGCATGGCTGCGTTCGTTAGCAGCTTGTTGAAAAAACGCCCGGTGAGGGCACCGGGCCTACAGGAAGCGTAGCTGGTGAAGGAACCCTGTAGGCCGCGTGCCCCCACGCGGCGTTTCGGGGATCGTTCAACAGACTGCTAAGCAGCATTATCTCAAGCTCCCGGCTTTTGCTGGGGCGTCTTGGACGCCATATAACGAACGACGGCTTCGGTGCGCGACCTCACATGCAACTTGTTAAAGGCATGCTTTAAATGACTGCACACCGTGTCGATGCTCAGAGCCAGCTTGTCGGCAATCATCTTGTTTGAATACCCTTGCGAAAGCAGCACCAGAATCTGCTCTTCCCGCACCGAAAGGTGCACGGATTCATCCCGGATTTTGGCCCTCTGCCGAAATGACTCGATGACGCGCCGGGCAATCTGGCTCGACATCGGCCCTCCCCCGCCCAGCACATCCAGCAAAGCTTTCCGTAAATCCGACGGCTTCGTCCGCTTCAGCAAATAACCATCGGCCCCGGCTTCCAGCGCGAGAAATACCAGCTCCTGGTCGTCCATGGCGGTAAGAATGACGATCTGGGTGTTGGGAAGCAATTCCTTGAGCCGGACGGTGCACTCGATGCCGGACATCCGCGGCAGAAAAATGTCCATCAGCACCACATCAGGCTGCTGTTGCGGTATGACTCGCACAGCCTCCTCGCCCGTGGCGCAGCCGACAATGCACGTGAAATCGGGAAACGAGTTGATGAGCTTGGTCCAGCTCTCGCGAACTTTTGGCTGGTCCTCCACCAGGGCAACCTTGATCAGACGTTTCGCCGTCTTTGTCGTTTTATCACTTGGTGGGGTCATGGTTCTGCGGAGAGTCGTCGGCCCGGGAGGCCCTGGTTTCACTGATTTGTTCCGGAAGCTGTTTTGCATTCCAAAACCAATTCCAAAAGTGCTGCTGCGGATGCTTTAACGGGACGCGGAACTCAACCCGGCAGCCCTTGCCGGGCTGGCTGGTAACAAGGCATAGGCCGCCGAGTTCGCCCATCCGCTGGGCCATGTTCGTCAAACCGTTGCGCTCCGATTTTACCACCGCCGGATCAAATCCCTTGCCGTTATCCTGCACCACAACCACCAGCCGTTGGCCTTGCCAGTGGATTTGCAGGCGCAATTCGCTGGCCCCGGAATGTTTGACCGCGTTGTTGAGCGTCTCCTTGATGGCCATGAGCAAGCTGCGCCGGAGCGGAAGGTCAAAAGCCGCCGTCGATATTTCCGAATCCACTTCGAAGAAACATTGGATTTGAGTAGGCCTGAAGAAATCCTCGGCGTACTTGCAAACATAGGCGGTAAAGTCACGCAAGGTATCCCGCCGGGGGTTCACGGCCCAAAGGATTTCGTCCATCGTGGCCAGCAACCTGCGAGCCTCCTCGCAAAGCTGGACAAGCTGTTGCTGTATTTCCGAGTTTTCAGGCAGCCCGCTTTGCGCCACTTCCCCATGCAGCACGAGCTGGGTCATTCTCGACCCGATGTCATCGTGAATCTCCCGCGCAATCCGGGCGCGTTCCTGTCGCAGGAGCCAGCGTTCCTTGCGATGGATCGCCAATTGCGCCATGAGGCGGAAACTGATCAAGATCACTACCGCGCAAATCGACAGCAGCGTGATCTGGAACCAGCCGGTCTGCCAGAAGAAGACCTTGATCGGCTGCAGCGTTGGCATGATGTTCACATTCGCCGGTTGCGTCCACCAGGGGCTGCCGCCCAGGGGGGCCTTGATAGTGGCTGCCGGCCAGTCCGCCGGGACTTCGGTCCTTGTCTCCCACCGGCTCAACCCATTGGGAACCACCCGCCAGCTCGAGTCCGATTTGACTTGAATGATTCGTCCGTCTGCCAGGTCAATCTGCAAACCCAGCAGCATTCCCGCAAAGAAAGACCCGTTGAAACAGTCAACGGCCAGAACATGCTTGCCGGGCGCCAACAGCCAGATCAGGTCAAAAACAAACAGCTCGCGCCACTCGGCTCCGTGCCCCACTTCGCGTCCGTCGAGATAAAGCGTGAATTCATTGTCCGTCGTCATCACGAGCCGCGCCTTGACCACCTTGCTTGCCTCCGGAATTTCAAAAGTTGTCCACAGCCGGCATGTCTGGTTGTCAGAGACTTTTTCCTCCCAGATCCAGGAACCCAGCCCATTGGTCGGGCTGATATACGGTTCGGAAGGGTTTGACGCGCTGCCCGGATCGGCAGTCATGTTGCCGTCGCCAAGCGCGCGACTGGCGGAGGCGAAGAACATGACCAAAACCAGAATCCCGTTCGCCTTAAACCGGCAATGCCGCAGACATGCCCTCAATAAACGAATATGAATCATCAGGCGGTGCAAGCCGGGTTAGTCTAGTGGACCCTCCATGCAACGCCAAGGAAGTTCTGGGTTGGGTGATCGGTCCTAGTTGAATCTGCTGCTCCAAGCCCTGGTTCCCCCAAATGTCGGCGCCTTGGGAACCACCGCCGCTTTTGTCAGCCGCACGTTGTCAAAATCCGCTTGAATTGTTGTTCTGTTGCCCATAACGGACAGCGCAATGGTCAAATCCCCGCTCACCGAAGCTCCGGTGGTGAAGCTTGCGGTATAATCCTGCCAGGTGTTCTGTGCGGCAGGAAGCCCTCCGTTACTCGCCAACACGGTGCCCGCGTCATTGGTGCCGTGAATGAGCGAAATAATTCCGGGCGAATTGATGCGATCCTTGCGGGATCCGATCGCAACGGTCAGCGTATAGGTCGTGTTGGGCTCCAAGGCCCCAACGTCCTGATAAATGCCGCCCGGAACCCCCGAATCCAACATGTTAATATAGCAAAACTGGGCTCCATTTGCCGGGGCGGCAAGCGGATTGTTCGACGTATAATCACTGCCTCCCGCATTCTGCGAGCCGATGTCGGAAGATCCCCCTTCGTTAAACGCAGTCCAACCGGTCGGGACGCTTGTCACCACGTCGCCAGGGGAAGTCTCATTAAGTTCAAAGCTGAAATTGCTGACCGTGATGGGTGTCGCGGGAATTGAAAAAGGTGACGAGAATACATAGCTGCCGGAGCCTACGGTGTAGATGGCTGCGTTGTTTGAAACACCGGCAAAGGTAACGCCGGGCGAACTGGCCACAGGCACACCGCTTTCGGTGATGGCGCCGCTATTCGTGGTGGGCACATGAATCTGAGCCGTCGTATTCGGCGGAATCGCCACGGTCATGCTGAACAGGTTGCCGCTATAGCTCCACGCGTTGGAGATGGGGCCTTGAATGGAATCGTAATACGCTTGCGCCGAAGTCAATCCGCCGCCGGGTTGAGGATTGATGAGGACCTCCCTGAAGCCTGGCGCCAGTTGGCTAATGCCGAGAATTCCCCGGTAGAACCACTCCGCGCACGCCCCAAAATTTGCGTGGTTGAGGGAATTCATGCCGTCCAGGTTGCCGTTCGCCGTGCCATCGGCATTGAGACTATCCCACAATTCAGTAATGGTGGTGGCCCCGACGCCAATCTCGAGACCCCAGGAAGGATAATCTGTTTTCGCGAGCATCTGGTAGGCGAGGTCGCTGCGGCCAATGCTGGTCAAAGCGGGGAGCAACAGGTGTGTCGTCACCATGCCCGTGGAAGGGTGGCCCTGCTGAGCGCTGACTGCCGCGGCCAATTTGTCTTTCGCCAACGCCCTCTCCGCCGGCGGAAGAAGATTGAATTCAAGCGCCAGCGCGTAGCCGCCTTCCGAACCCGATCCCACCGTACCGTCGCAAGCGACGAAGTCGGCCTGAAAGGCGGCACGAATGTTCGTAAACAGAAGGCCATAGGTCGCGGCATCTGAAGTCTTTCCCAGGGCCTGCGCCATTTCGGCCATCATGCTGGCGCACCGCGCATAGAAGGCCGTAGAGATCAAACTCAAGGGCGTGGAACCATCCATCGCCACCCAGTCGCCGTAACCGTTTTTGGGGCCGATGAAACGGCTCGAATTAGCCGCGTAATAAGCCAGGTGACTCGCCATGTTTCTGTAGAAACGCCGCGCCGGGCGAAGGTCACCGTAAGTCTGATAAAGATAATACGGAACGAACACAACCGCATCCTGCCAGCCCGCGCTAAATCCATCATCGCTCACCAACGGCGCTTGATGTCCAAAATCGGAATGAGTCGCCCGGGCTTTGGTATCCACAATGTCCTGGCTCCATTTATCGAAGAAGCTTTCTGCCTGCATATTGAACATCCCCGTCCCCATGATTTCAATCCCGTCACACCAGCCAGCCCGCTCGTCCCGTTGCGGGCAGTCGGTCGGAACGTCGAAATAATTATCACGCACCGACCAGGCCATGTTCAAATAGATGTTATCGATTTGCTCATTGGAACATTGGAACGAGCCGGCGTCTGGCAGGGCGGAGCGAACCGCGATGGCGGTGAAGGTGTTGGTCGTCGGAGGATGGGCAAGGCCTTGCACTTCCAGGTATTGGAAACCGTGGTAGGTGAAGCGCGGCTCCCAGGTCTCCACTCCTCCTCCTTTGCAGATATAAGTGTCCATTGCCAACGCGGTGCGCAAGTTATCCCGAAAGACCGTTCCATCCGGATTCAGCCATTCACCGAAACGCATCACGATCCGCCTTCCGGCCGGCTGGTGGGTGACTTGCAGGCGCGCCCAGCCGGAAAGGTTTTGGCCGAAGTTGACGACATAGAGACCGGGTTGGGGTTGAGTGATGCCGACCGGAACAAAAACCTCATTGGTTTGAACAGGCTCTGCCGGATGCGCCTGAATTGCGGGCGAAATCTCCGCGCCCGTCGTTACGGTTGTCCATGAGGCGTTCGTGAACCCGGGTCTGTCCCAGCCGGGCAGTTCGAGCCGGGCGTCGTAGGTTTCCCCGGCCTGATTGTCGCATTGCCGGATTGGGCCAAAGCCGGCCTGCCACGAGGAGTCGCTGGCGATAACCTGGGTTGGGCCGTTGGTGTAGAACAAGTGAAGTTGTGCCAGCAGCCGCGTCTTTGTGCCGTAATAGTTCTGTCCGTCAAAGGCGCAGTTTCCGCGATACCAACCGTCCCCCAAGATGGCCCCCAAGGTGTTCGATCCTGGTTGCAACAAAGATGTCACATCGTAGGCTCGATAATAAAGACGCTGATGATAGTCAGTCCATCCCGGTATAAAGTAGTCGTTGCCCACTTTCGCGCCATTCAGGTGCGGCTCCACGAGCCCCTGCCCGGTGACATACAGGACGGCGCGCGGAGGCAACCGCGACAGCGTGAAATCCTTCCTCACCTGGGTCGCGGCGAGGTAGGTCTTCGCAAAGCGACTCCATGGCCCAATGCCATAGGCTCCCAAAACCATCGCATTCGACCAGCCCGTCGCGATAAAGTTGCTTTGATTCCAATTGCTGAAAAGTTGGTTGGCGGCGAGCCAGGTTCCGTCCGTTCGGAAGCTGTTCGTTTGTCCGTTGCTGTAGGTCAGATCAAATGAGCCGATCAATCCGGCGGGGTTCGGACTGCTCCCGTCGTTGGCAACGGCCACGGCAAGCACGTTGGTGCCAGCGATCAAAAATGCCGAGATATCCGCCTGGCCATATTGCTGCCAGTACTTGGGGTTTTCCACGGCGAGGGCAATCTGCCCGTTTACATACAACGTAAACATATTGTCCCCTGCCATGGTGGCGACCGCCTGGGCGACACTTACCCCAGACGGCACCGTGAACACTTTGCGAAACCAGCGGCTGGCCACCGGCGCACTCGCTGTCGGATTGCCTTCGGGAAACCATATCCAATTCGCATTGAAGAACGTCGACCCGGTATTCCAAGCCGGCCCATCATCCCGTCCAATCCATTGAGCCGTCCACTCGCCCGTTGTGAGTAGGCCCATCGTCCAGGAGGCAGGGGCACTCCACCCCGATGGCCGGCGGTTTTTGTCCCAGACCTGCGCATGCCAATAGCAAACCTCATGCGAGGTGAGCGTTGCGCCGCCATAGGCAATTTGCGATGATTGATTCGTCGTCACCTGGCCCGTGTCCCACAGATCTCCCTGATTGTTGGCCAAGACGTGCAACGAACTTGCAACTTGAACCCGATAGGCGGTCTGGTATTGACCACGCTCCCCGGGGAGGGTCGCCACCTCCTGCCAGCTCAGCCTCGGGCTGGTCTCGCTGAGACCAAGGGGATTGAGTTTTGATTCACACCGCAAATCAACCGGCAGGATGCCGGCAACAGTGGATCCGGCCGCCAATAAAACCATCCAGCAGCTAATTCGGATGCAACTTCCTGCCCTGACGAACTTCATAAACAGACGCGAAGACTCTTGCTATTCAAATGCACAGTTAAAATCCGCCGCCTGCGGCTTCATCGAGTTCCATTCACCGGCTGGTAGCAAACCTGGGGCATCAATTCTTGAGTTGCTTCGACTGGTCTATTTGAAGATTAAACGACAGACACGATTCCGCATATGCCCCAAAACGGTTAAATCCACATCACCGAAACAGGTGATGCTCAAAGCCAACCGGGAGCTTTAACTGGGCTGCTTATTATGGCGGCAGCGAGAAGGAGAACGGTCACGGGAATACCGACGAGGATATTCTTATCGGTGCGTACGGCGAAGCAAGAGGAGTCGGCCACCTGCTGTTCATGCTCCCAGTCTGACCAGCGAAGCGCCGGCACACAACTCGGACATGACCCTTTCGGGGAAACCGAGCTCTACAAATCTTTCCATGGCGTCTTCAACTGCTGCTCTTGTGAGCGGCTCACGAAGGACCGCATGCAGCTTTGGCCAGTAGGGTGCTTCAGCGTCGATTCCCGCGTACAGTCCTTGCTCTAAGGGCGATTGGCCGGCACTCCAACACTCCAGGAGCGCGGCGTCTGCACCCAGAAGACACCAACAATCCACACACGGCGCCGGCACAGCTGATTCGTCAGCGAAGTCGTGCACCGGAATGTAAGACCACCCACGAGCGCGATGACGGTACACGGCGTCCGGCGCGTTGGTCGCCCGACGCTGGAAGTCCTCGACTCGTTGTTTTTGGTATCTTGTCACAAGAAGCACTGGTTAGCAGCCCAGCCGCTCCAAGGCAACTAATCGGTCGTGATTGGCTTCAGAGCATAAAGTGTCCGTCCACGAAAAACCGCTTCAGCTCGGAGCCGAAGACCGCAACGCGGACATGCCGCCGTTACCTCTATCCGCCACTCGCCTTCCGGAACGTTCACGGACTCTGGGAGCGTGCTGCCAAGGACTAGCTCCGGTTCCTCCACTTCGGAGCCCTGTGGACGCAACGGGGCGTCGCCTGTGCACCCGCATTGGGGGCACGCCAGCCATTCGCCAATCGCAAACGCAAGGATGCTCATAACTTCATTTTGTGCCCACGTTAACCAGGCCTATCACGTAGGTATCGCCCCCAGGGCGTCCCGGCAAGTGCCTCTTCGGTGAAATGTAAAAGCGAATGGCATCCCCGCTCGGGATTTCGTTCAGAGCCTTGTGATGTTCTGATGCCCGCTACTGCTTCGTGGGTGGACAAGCCTACTGCTGATCCGAATTGCTGACGAACGCGAGGCGTTTGCCGTCGGGTGACCACGAGGGGACGTTCATCGTGCCCTGGCCGCCATAGACGTAGGCGATGACCTTCGGCGCGCCGCCTCCGCTCGGCATCAAGCGCAGATAGACCTGCTTGTAGTACGGATGATCATTTGCCGCCACGTCCTTGGAGAAGCTCAGGAACGCGATCCACTTGCCGTCCGGAGAGATATGCGGGAACCAGTTATTGTAATCGTCGTGGGTGACTTGTTCGGGCGAACTGCCGTCCGGTTTCATCCGCCAGATCTGCATCAGGCCGCTGCGTGTGGAGTTGAAGTAGATATGCTTCCCGTCCGGAGCGTATTCCGGGCCGTCATCCAAACCCTGAAAGTCAGTCAGCCGAACTTCCTGGCCGCCTTTGGACGGGATGCGGTAAATGTTGTATTGGCCGTTCCGACCGCCGGTATAAATCAGGAACTTGCCGTCGGGAGACCAGCCGTGCAGGTAGGAGGGAGCCAGCGGGGTAATCAGCTTGGGAACACCGCCGTTGATCGGCACGGTGAACACGGCGGATTGGCCGTCATGATTGGTGCTGTGATGACTGATGCCTATCATCTTGCCGCTGAAGGAGAGCACGTGGTCGTTGTTGTTACGGTTGGCGAAACCGGTGTCGATAAGAGCCGGTTCGCGCATGGCCAGATCGAAGCGGCAAAGCCGGCCCCGGCTCTCGCCGCTGCCGCTCGTGTTATAGATGAGCGCCTTGCCGTCTCTCGTCCAGTTGGGCGCCTCAAACGGATCGGCGGATCTGTAAATCGCTTCCAGCCGGCCGCTCTCGACGTCCAGCAGCTCCAGTTGGCTTCCAATGTAGTCGCGGTAAGGCACAAAACCTTCCTTGATGGGCCGGATGAGGCGCACGTCGCGCAGGATCGCCTTTTCTGTAACGTCGGCTTCGTGCGAACAAAGAAACAGGCCGACGTACACCTCGTCGCCCATGGCCAGGTCCGCAAGCTCGCGCGTCACGAAAGGCTCGCCGAAACGCGCCGCGGAAAACAGGTAGCGATCGCCCCTGCGCTCGAACTGCAGCACGTCGGCTTTCTTGATGGGCAGCTCTATCTGCTCGGTTAGCCCGCCCGCGGCGCGGCGAAACTGAAGGGAAGTCAGGCCCTCACCGTGCTCCGCGCAGTCCGCGTACGGAGCCTCCGGATCAAGGGTAGGCCGGACCATCCAGCCCAGTTTCCGGTGCGGGTTCACTCCCTCGCCGATGAACTCCGCCCGCGCCCGGACAATGAAGTCGCCTTTCATCCGTTTCCAGATGAAATGGAACTGGTCGCGCGTGGCCCACATGTTGGTGCCCGAAGAGACGAGGAGATATTCCTGCCGAGCCGCGTCATAGGCGGCCGAACCGGGCGCCTTGGGCTCGCCCACATCCGATTGGCCTTCGAACTGGCCCAAAGGAGTGGACTGAGCAAAGGCCGTAACGGCCCCCGAAACAATAAGAGCGCACATGGGAATGAATCCGGGCAGAGAGGTTGAACGTTTGGTTTTCATGAGGGAACAGAACGTAATGCCGAGACAGAACATTGGTTTCCGCACAGCCAATTCATGGCGCGGATCATATAGGCCGCCGCGCCGGCGACAAGCAAATCCTGGCCTCAGGGGGCGACGGAAATGACTCGCCCACACGTGTTCACGCCTTTCGCCTTCATCCCTCCTGTGGCGCCGCGCTTCGCGCGTCGGCGACGCTTTTTTCTCGGGCGCTGGAGAAACTGCGTTCCGCGGCCGACATCCATTTCCGCTTCCGCCACCGATAGTGCATAATCAAGCCCCGCAGCCACTCGTCGCAGATCAGCGATATCCAGATGCCGACCAACCCCAGACCGAGCTTCAACCCCAGAAACCAGGCCAGCGGCACCCAGACGCACCACATGCAAATCACGCCCGCAACCACCGGGAACCGCGCGTCTCCGGTTGCCCGCAAGCCGTTGATCACCACGACATTAAAAACCCGCCCGGGCTCCAGGAGCAATCCCATCCGCAGCAGCACCGTGCCGGAGGCGATGATGGCCGGAGTGCTCGTAAACGCGGCCAGCAGCCAGGGCGCTACCAGGGCGAGCACCGCCATCCCCCCCACCGCGCAGCACAGGGCGATGCGCAGGTTGCGCAGCAATTCATGATACGCGGCTTCGAACCGCCCCGCGCCAATCATATGGCCGATCAGGATTTCAGTCCCTAAACCGATGGACACGTTGAGCAGAATGACCCAGCGCTCGATGTTCAGCGTGTAGGTTTGCGTCGCCAATGGCGTCGACCCCATGCGGGCGATGAAGGTGGTGATCACCATGAAGGCAATCCAATAGCTGATGTTCTCCCCTGCCGCCGGCAGGCCGATGCTCAAAATCCGCCGCACCTTGTCGCCGCGAATCGCAAAGAAATCCCGCCAGCGCAGTCTCAAATGTGTCCGGCGCGCCAGGATGATCCACAGAGCGACATTGGCGACAACCCGGCTGAACACGCTCGAAAGCGCCACCCCGACAACTCCAAGCTTGGGAAATCCGCAAAGTCCGAACAGCAGCAGGCAGTTGCCAATGATGTTGATGATGTTCTGCCCAAGCGCCACCAGCATCGCGTCCCGCGTGTGAGTGTGCGCCCGCAACGTCGCCGCAATCGAAACGTTCATCGACTCGATGAACAGCGTGCCCCCCATCAGCGCCAGGAACGGTTTGGCATAACCAATCGGCCCCCCCGGGAGCTGCATCAGTTCAAGCATCGGCGTCGAGAACACCGTGACCAGCAGGCTGACCGCCAGGCCAATCCACAGGTTGGTCGCAATGGCTGTCGCCGAAATCTCGTCGGCTCCCTTCCGGTCGTGCCCTCCCAAATGGTGGGTAATCACGACGCTGCTGCCAATCCCGATGAACGCGAAGGTGATCAGGAAAAGCATGACGATCTGGTTGGCAACGCTCAAGCCCGCCACGGCATCGTCGCCAAGGTGGCTGACCATCAGCGTGTCCACCGTGCCAATCAGAACCCGCAAACCTTGCTCGATGAAAATGGGCCACGCCAAAGACAGCAGCGTGGCAGGCGCGGCCGACGTAGCCGCCGCCCCTTCTCTGCGTGATTCAACCGCTGAACCGCCAGTCGCGTTCGTTTCGCTCATGCCGCCGGATCGCCCCCCATGCCCGGGTCTTCATCTGTCATCCGGTGATTTTCTTAGTGTTTAGGAACGCGCCCCGCTCAGCCCCACCTTCCGGAAGCGGTTGTTGACCTCCTTGAAGTGGAACTCGAGCGAGCAGAGCTTCTCCAGCTCGCCCTTCTGGAAATGCCTGGCCACGTCGGGATCGCTTTTGAGCTGTTCGAGGAAATCGGCGTCGTCGCGCCCGGCATGCTTGACTTCCCAGGTCTTCATCGCGTTGCGCTGGACCAACTCATAGGCCTGTTCGCGGGTGAGCCCCTTGCGGATGAGCGCCAGCAGAACCGTCTGGGAGTTCCACATGCCCAGCGAGAGCCCGAGATTGCGCTTCATGTTCTCCGGATAGACCAGCAGCCCCTCCGTCAGCCGCGCCAGCGTGGTCAGCATGTAGTCCAGCAGCGTGCAGGAATCCGGAAAAATGATCCGCTCCACCGAGCTGTGGCTGATGTCCCGCTCGTGCCAAAGGGCGACGTTCTCCAGCGCCGCCAGCGCGTTGCCGCGCAAGACGCGCGCCAGGCCGCTAAGCCGTTCGCCCGTGATCGGGTTGCGCTTGTGGGGCATGGCGCTGGAGCCTTTCTGGCCCTTGGCGAAGAACTCCTCCGCCTCCAGCAACTCCGTGCGCTGCAAATGCCGGAACTCGATCGCCCATCGCTCGATGCTGGCCCCCACCAGCGCCAGCGTTCCCAGGAATTCGGCGTGCAAATCCCGTTGAATAACCTGCGTGGCTATCGGCGCCGGCCGCAAACCCAGTTTCCGGCAAACCGCCGCCTCAATCTTCGGCGAGAGATGCGCGCTGGTGCCGACCGCGCCTGACAGTTTGCCCACGGCGACCGCCCGCCGCGCCGTTTCGATCCGGCCCAGCGCCCGCCCGAACTCGTCGTACATCAACGCCATCTTCAGGCCGAAGGTCATCGGCTCGGCATGAATGCCGTGGCTGCGGCCGATCATCGGCGTGAACCGATATTTCCCGGCTTTGGCCGCAATGACCCTGCGCAACGCCTTCACATCCTCAAGGAGAATGTCCGCCGATTGGACCATCTGAACCGCAAAGGCGGTGTCGATAACGTCGCTGCTGGTCAGGCCGAAATGAAGCCAGCGGCTGGCGGGTTCGCCGATGTTTTCCGCCACGTTCGTGGTGAAGGCGATGACGTCGTGGTTGAGGGTTCGCTCCAGTTCCTTGCAGCGGTCGATGCTGAAAGCGGCGCGAGCCTTCATCTGCGCCAGGTCCTTTTTTGGCACCAGGCCTTGAGCGCAAAGCGCTTCGCTCGCCAACAGCTCGATCTGCAGCCAAATCTCAAGCTTGCGTTGTTCGCTCCAAATCTCCCGCATCGCCGGGCGCGAGTAACGTTGAATCATGGCCCAACGATAGCCATGGGACGATTGGATGTCGAGATGATGAAGGGTTAAAACGTCAAAGGGTTAAAACGTTAGAACGTTAAAGCGTTAGGACGTATCGGCTCGCACCACGCTGGCCTTACCCGCTCGCCGCTTCAACGTTTTAACGTTCTAACGCTTTAACGCTTTAACGCTTTAACGTTGTCCCCAGTCAGCGCTTGCCCATTCGCTCGCGGGCGGCTTCCAGGATGCGGCGCTCGCGCTCGGTCAGGCTCTGGATGCCCTGGGCCGAAATCTTGTCGAGAATCGGATCCACTTCTTTGCTCAGAAATTCTTCCGCCGGCAACTCTTCCTCGCCCCTGCCCTTGCCCCGCCCCCAAAGAGCCGGATTGCCCGAGCTGACCTTCACCAGGCGGCGCTGCGATTGGCCTCGGGCGCGACGCAGTTTCGGCCAATGCCAATCCCAGTGGAGGGCATAGCGCACGAACAGGACGCCCGTCAGCATGCCGCCCAGATGGGCGACGTCCGCCATATGAACGCCACTTGGATTATACGGCGCCAGAATCCCAAATATCGCGATTACGGCGCTCAAGACCAGGAGGAACCTGGCCCGCATCGGAATGATAAAAAACAACAGGAGTATCCGGTCAGGAAAGAGCATCGCGAAAGCCGCGGTCACTCCAAACCCCGCCGCCGACGCCCCCACCACCGATCCGTAAAAGCGCGCCAGCGGTATAAAGCCCGCTGCCGCCTGCATCAGCCCTCCGATGACCCCGCTGGCAAAGTAGAGAGTCAAAAACGATTTGCGACCCAACGCCTGCTCCACCTCGATCCCGAACATGTAGATCACCCAGCAGTTGAACAGCACGTGCCAAAAATCCGCGTGCATGAACTGATAGGTCAGCAACTGCCAGACATAGCCATGCATCAGCCCGCTCAAGCTCAGCGGGAAATAGGTATAGTAAAAATTCCTGAGCGGCGCCGATGGCTGAATGAGGAGCACCTGCAAGATGAACACCACGGCATTGATGATCACCAATGTCAATGTCGCGGAGCGCCGCGGACCAAACGCCGGCTGACGCATATAATATCGGTCCTCTAACATTTCACCCTGAACGTAAGCGCAGAGTCAGGTTTTTTCAACGGCGATGTTCCGGCTCTCCACACGCAACCCGCCTTCGGATTCCGCCGCCACCAAGGTCCGCATCCCCGGCCGAAGCCTCGCCACCCCCTCGTGCCCTTCCGCCCCCCGCACCAGCAACGCCGTCGAAAGCGCATCGGTTTCCGTGGCTGACGGCAGCACCACCGCCGTAAGCACCGCCCGCCGCGCCGGTTCGCCGGTTCGCGGGTCTAACACGTGGCCAAACCGCCTGCCCCCCTCCTCAAAACTACGCCCCCAGACGGCTGAGACCGACATCGCCTCGTCCTTCAACGGCACGGTGGCCAGCGGCGCGCGAGCCCCCACTCCTCGTCCGCGTGAATCGGCTGCCGGCAGGTTCGGGGACAAGGTCTCCGCGCTCTCGCCCTGCTCGGGATTCACTATCGCGACCATCCACCCCTCCGCCCCGGGCGGCTGGCCCAGCGCATAAACGGTGCTGGTGCCGCCGTGAAGCAGCGCGCTGGCCACTCCCGCCTCGCGCAGCAGCTCGGCCGCGCGCTCCACCGCATACCCCTTCCCGATGGCGCCCAGGTCGAGAATCATCCCCTCACGCTCGAACTCCACGGTCAGCGTTTCGGCCTCCAGCCGGACCTTGTCCATGCCGACCCGCGCACGCGCCTGCGCCAGTTCCTCGGCGTCGGGGCAACGTCCCTGGGCGCCGCCCATAAACCCCCAGCACCGGACCAGGGGCCCGATAGTAATATCGAAGGCGCCCTCGGTCTCCTCGTGCAGCCGCCGCGCTTGTTGCAGAAGCGCGAATAAATCGGGGGTTACCCGCACCGGCTCTCTCGCGGCGCGGGCGTTGAGATGGGCGATCTCGCTCTCCGGCCGATAGAGGCTCAGGCGCGCCTCCAGCCGCTCAATCTCCTGCACCGCCTCTTCCCCCGCCGCTCGAAGCGCCGCCGGATCCGGCCCGTGCAGCACCAGCTCGAACCGCGTCGCCATCGCATGGCAAGCCAAGGTGATCGCATGCATGGCAACCGAACGGCAATCCAAAACCCCGAATTCAGATTTCAGATTGAGTCTCGCGGGTTTCCGGTTAAGACATCGCCAATGTTCCGTAGGTTATCGGCGACACCTCTTTGCCCGTCCCATCGGTAACCTTGCGCGTCTTCTCGTCAAACAGGCAGGTCATTTTGAGCCGATCCGACATCTCAGCCAGCGCGATGACCGTTTGCACCCGGACCGCCAGGTCGATATTCGCGTTGGGCTGCTTTCCGGAGCGAATGCAGTCGAACCAGTTCTTTTCATGGACCCGGATGTCCTCCTCCTGCAAGCCCCGGTACGCCTCGGGATCAATCTCCTCGGAGAACTCCTTCTCGGGCACCACTTCGACCCGCTCGCCGCTGCTGCCCACGTTCAGGGTCGCTTTGTGCGTGTAAATGACCACGCCGGGGCTCTTGGCGTTCACCGTGCTGACGGTGATGGTAACCATAAACCCGCTGGGGAACTCCGCCAGCAACTGGACGTGCTCCGGCACGTCGCGCTCCGGTGTGTCCGGCGTATTCTTGTCCGCATGGACATTATGCGTGCCGATGGCCGTCACGCGCGTCGGAAACTCCGGATTGCCGGTGGCCAGCAACAAGGGGTGCAGCTTGTGCGGCACCAGGTCGCCCAACGGACCGGCGCAATACCGGAAATACTTGCGCCACCGGTGAAAATGCTCCGCGCTGAACGGGACCCGCTTTTTCACCGGCCCCAGCCACCGCTCCCAATCGATATTCTCCGCGGTCGATTCCGGCTCGATGAGGTAATTCCACTCGCCGCCGACGCTGTTCCGGCAGTAGTAGCTTTGCGCCCACACCAGCGCTCCGAGCTTGCCGTCCTTGACCAACTCCGCGCACTTGTGCCAGCCGGCGGCCGAACAGCCTTGTGAACCCACCTGAAATATCTTGCCGCTGCGCTTCACGGCGTCATGGACCTTGAAGGTCTCGTCCAGGTAGCGGGTCAGAGGCTTTTCGCAATAGACATGCTTGCCCGCGGAGAGCGCGTCGAGCGTGATCGGCCCGTGCATCGGATCGTGCGTCGCAATCAGCACCGCGTCGATGTCCTTCCGTTCAAGCAGTTTCCGATAATCCCCAAATACATCCGCCGCCTTCAGCCCCGCCTTTTCCTGGGCAAAAGCCCGGCGCTTGTTGAACACGTCGCAGGCCGCCGCCACCACGGTATTGTTCTCATTGCACTTCTCGTGCAGGCCGATCAAATGATTCTGCCCGATGCCGAATCCAACGCCGACCACGGCCACCGCGATCCGGTCGTTTGCCCCGGCAACATTCGCCGAAGGGGCCTGGCTCTGCCCATAGACCGGCGTTCGGAGCAGAGGGGTCGCCGCCACAATGGCAGCCGCGCTGGCGGCTTTCCTGATGAATTCGCGGCGCGGCAGGCCGGAAGCGGAAGGAGGGGGTTGTTTGTCCATATCAGAGTTGGATTGTAATTCAGTTGTCACTGCGATTATCCGACGAAGACTATCGGAACCGTATTCGAGGTCAAGACGAGGCAGCTAGGCGTTCCGGCCCTCGGCCTTCTCCACCACGCCGTCCACCAGCTCGATGGTCCGGGGAGCCCGGCCCGCGAGTTTCGCGTCGTGCGTCGCCATCACCAGCGTCGTTTGTTTCTCGCTGCGCAAAGCGCAAAGCAGATCAATAATCTCTTCGCCGGTGTGGGAATCGAGGTTGCCGGTCGGCTCGTCGGCCAGGATCAGGTCCGGCTCGTTGATCAGCGCCCGGGCTATCGCCACCCGCTGCTGCTCGCCGCCGGAGAGCTCGTAAGGCTTATGCTCAACCCGGTCCTTGAGCCCTACCCGCTCAAGCAGTTCCCGTCCGCGGGCTTGCACCTGCCCGGCCCCTTTGCGCGCCATCCGGGCCGGCAGACAGACGTTCTCCAGCGCGTCCAGTTCCGGCAGCAAATAGTAAGCCTGAAAAATGAAGCCGACCTCCCGGTTCCGCATGCGCGCCAGCTCGCGCCGCGAGAGCCCCGCCAGGTTCCGGCCCGCCAGCCACACTTCCCCCTGGCTCGGCGTGTCCAGCCCCCCTAACAGGTGCAGCAGCGTGCTCTTGCCCGCGCCCGAGGCGCCCCGCACCGCTACAAAATCCCCGCGTCCCACTTCCAAATCGATTCCGCGCAGCACCTCGAGCGCGCGCTGGCCGAGCACGTAAGTCTTGTGGAGGCCCTTGGCCGAGAGCAGCGGTTCATTCATAGCGTAAAGCTTCCACCGGCTTGAGCCGCCCCGCCCGCCAGGCCGGGATGACCCCGCCCAGGAGGCAGATCAGCAGCGCGCTCCCGCAGATCAACACGATGTCGCGCGGCACAATCTGCGCCGGCAGCTCGCTGAACCCGTAGATCGCCGCCGGAAACAGTTCCCAGCCCGTCAGCCGGTTCATCAGGTGCAAAAACTCGTTGCGGTAGTCCACCGCCAGCATCCCCAGCCCAAACCCTGCCACCACGCCGACCACTCCGACGAACCCGCTCTGGCTCAGGAACAGGCCGGAGACCTGCAGGTCCGTCGCGCCGAGCGCCTTGAGCATGCCGATCTCGCGCGTCTTCTGCACAACAAAGGTGATCAGCGCGCTCAGGATGCATAGCGCCGCCACGATCATGATGAAGAACAGCAAATAAAACATCACGTTCTTCTCCACCACCAGCGCCCCCAGGATCTTGGAATTCTCCTGCATCCACGTGCTGATTTCGAACTCCGATCCCAGCACCTGGCTCAACTGCTCCTTAACCTCCCGCGCCAGGTAAGGGTTCTTGAGGTTCACCAGCAACCCGTGAACGCTGTCGTCCAGCACATACAGGTCTTGCGCGTCCTCCAGGGACGTGATGATAAACTGGGCGTCATATTCGTAATAGCCGACCTCGAAGATGCCGCGCACCTCATATTCCGGCGGCACCGAGACAGTCGCGCCCTCCTTGCCGGCATTTTCCCTCATCTTCTTCAATTCTGACGGCGAGTAGAGCAGCACTTTGTCCCCCACCCCCAGGTCCAGGTTGGCGGCCAGCTCGCTCCCGACGAGCAAGCCTTGGTTGCTCACGTCGAACTTCCCCGCGATAATGTTTGTGGGCAACCCGCTCATGCTGGGCTCGAGCTTTGGGTCCATCCCCCGAAGGTAAGGCGCGTCGAACAGCGCCTGGCTGTTGTGCGGCTGGGTCTCGACCATCACGCGGCCCAGAACGTACGGAGCCACGGCTTTCACATTCTGATTGGATGAAATCAGACGCATGACCGACGCGTAGTTTCGCAGCGTGTGCGGCCCGCGCTCCGTCACCCGCAAATGCGGATTAAAGCCCAGGATTTTGTCGCGCAGTTCCTGGTCAAACCCGGTCATGACGCTGATGACAATGATCAGGACCGCGACCCCCAGCGTGACGCCCAGCACGGAAATCAGTGTGATGACCGAAACGAACGTCCTTTTGGGCCGCAGATACCGCAAGGCCAGCAGCAGTTCAAACGGCAGTCGAGACATGCGCGGCAAGCTAATCGCCCGCCCACCTCATGTCAACCAATTGGGAATCTACTTCTTCCCTTCCAGCGAGGAGAAAATGCTCTCGAGGCTGTTGATCGCGTCTTCCTTTTTGGGATTGAGCACCTGCCGCAGGTAGCCGATAGCGTCCGGGATGGACTTGACGGATCGCGGGAGGGTCGCGGCGCTGGCGTTGGCGTGGCCCCCCCCTTGCAGCTTCTCCGCCACTTTCAGCGCCTCGCCGTTCCGGCTGCGCAAGCTGGCGATAGTCACCCCGTTGGCCCGCCGAAATAACGTCAGCAGCACCGGATAGCTCGTCGCCTGCTGCTCCAAAATCTGATGCACGATCAGGTTGTTGTTGCCCACCACCGTGTCCACGAAGCCGACGGTCGGGCTGATTTCCGTGATGTTCTTCTTGCTCCACGCGAAGCCCAGCGGGTCCTCAATCCGGCGCTTGACCGCCATCACCTCCAGCAATGGATGCTCCAGCAGATTTTCGATCTGCCCGCCAATGAGCGCGTGCAGGTTCCAAAACTGGTAGATCTTCACCAGGTTCGCGTAATCGCTCGCCAGCATGAACTCCGGGTCGTCCTCCAGAAACAGGTCGGCGACGTTGCTCAAGTGAACCAGCCGGTCGAGTTCGGGCGACCCGAGGCCCTGCGATTGGCAAAGTTCGTAGCAAAGCAGCCCCGCCGATTTGGTGACGTCGTGGATGAAACAGGCGCTCTTGGCCGGGACTTCCGTCGCGTGATGATCGATGACGGCCCAATTGGCCTTGTCCATTCGCGCTTCGAAGGTCAGGTCGCTCACCCACCCCGATCGCTCCCGCAAGTCCCGCTGCCGCCAGTTGTTGTAGTGGTAAGCCTCCAGGCGAACATCGCTGTTGAAAAGCTTCCGAGCCAGCCGTTGTAACAATACCCCCGCCACCAGCCCGTCCAGATCGCTTTCGTGCGTGATGATCACTTCCGGCCTTGGTAACGACTCAGTCATCGGATTAACTTAACTGAATCCCACCCCCGGCTTCAAGCTTAAGTCGAATTCTCTTTCCCCGCGCCGCGTTTTCTTTAGCATTTGGCCTGGTCGTAAAATGAAAATCCATTTTCTCTTCCTTCTGTGCGCCGCCGCTTTGGGGCCCGTCCTCTGCGCGGCCGCTCCGGCCCAAACCAATGCCCCCGGCGGCGGGATCGATGCCCGCATGCTGCGCTACCCGGATGTCTCGGCAACTCAAATCGCCTTCGTTTACGCGGGCGACATCTGGGTCGCGCCCAAGACTGGCGGCGACGCCCGCCGGCTCAGCTCGCCCAAGGGCGAAGAGAGCTTCCCCCGCTTCTCCCCCGACGGCTCCCAGATCGCCTTCAGCGCCAACTACGACGGCAATACCGACATCTATGTCCTCCCCGCCGCCGGAGGCTTGCCTCGCCGCCTCACCTACCACGGCGCGCCCGACCGGATGCTGCAATGGTACCCGGACGGCAAGTCGCTCCTCTTCGCCTCCAGCCGGGCCAGCGAGAAAAACCGCTTCAATCAGCTCTTCAAGATCTCCGCCGGCGGCGGCCTCCCCGAAAAACTGCCGCTCCCTTACGGGGAGTTCGGCGCGATTGCCCCGGATGGCAAGACGCTGGCTTATGTCCCTATTTCCACTGACTTTCGGACCTGGAAACGCTACCGGGGAGGCATGAACCCCGCCATCTGGATGTTCAACCTCGAGACGTTCGAAGCCAAGGACATCACCGGAAACGACGCCGCCAATTCCCAGCCGATGTGGCACGATTCCACCCTGTATTTCCTTTCCGACCGCGACAAAAACAAGCGCGCCAACATTTGGGCCTACGACACGAAGAAAGAGAAGTTTCGCCAGATCACCACCTTCGACCAGTTCGACACACATTTCCCGAGTATCGGGCCCGAGGACATCGTTTTTGAAAACGGCGGGCGTCTCTACCTGCTGGACCTGGCAACGGAGCAATATAGCGAGGTGAACTTGCGAGTCCTCACCGACCGCGCAACCTTGAAACCCCATCTTGAGGACGTGTCGAAATCGGTCAGGGAAGCCGATATTTCGCCTTCGGGCAAACGCGCTGTCTTTGAAGCCCGGGGCGACCTCTTCACGGTCCCCGCCGAACACGGCGTCGTGCGCAATCTGACCCGCAGCTCCGGTGTGGCCGAGCGCTACCCCGCCTGGTCCCCCGACGGCAAGTCCATCGCCTACTTCAGCGACCGCTCCGGCGAATATGAGCTCACCATCCGCCCCGCCGACGGCTCAGGCCAGGAACAGGTCCTCACGGCCCTCGGTCCCGGCTTCCGCTATCATCCCTGCTGGTCCCCCGACAGCAAAAAGATCGTTTTCATCGACAAGGCCATGCGGATTTACCTCTTCGATTTCGACAAGAAAGAGACCCGCCAAATCGACCGCGAGCTCTGGCTCTACAATGACGACTTGATGAACTTCAAGTTCAGTTGGTCCAAAGACAGCCGCTGGATAGCCTACCCGCACGACCTCGAGAACCAGCATACCGCCATTGCCCTGTATGACACCAAGGAGGGCCAGCAGCACGTCGTCACCAGCGGCTATTACAACGACGATGCCCCCGTGTTTGATCCCGACGGCAAATACCTCTTTTACCGCTCCAGCCGCACGTTCACTCCGCTCTATAGCGATCTTGACAGCACCTGGATCTACCCCAACACGTCGCAATTGATGGCCGCGACGCTCCGCAAAGACCTCCCCTCCCCCGTCGCTCCGCGCAACGATGAGGAAAGCGACAAAAAAGACGACAAGAAAGACAAGGATCACGACAAAACCGCCGACGCCAAGGACAAGAAGGATGACGCCGGAAGCAAGAAGGACGAAGAAAAGCCCCCCAAGCCGGTTGAGATCGATTTAGCGGATTTCGAATGCCGATCCGTCGCGCTGCCGCCCACCAACGGGAATTTCGGCGACCTCGCCGCGGTCAGCGGCAAGCTCCTCTACCGCCGCCTGCCGCGGGCCGGCGCCGTCGAAGATAAAGCCACGCTCACCTTCTACGACCTCGAAAAACGGGAGGAGAAAACCATTCTCGAGGACGTCGATCAGTCCATCCTCGCGGCCAAAGGCGAAAAGCTCCTGGTCCGGCGCAAGACGGATTATGCCATCATCGAACCCAACACCGACCAGAAATTCGAAAAGAAAGTCCCCCTCTCCGGCCTTGAAAGTCTCATCGACCCTGCCGCCGAGTGGCAGCAGATTTTTACCGAGGCCTGGCGGCTGGAGCGGGATTATTTCTATGATGCCGGCATGCATGGCGAGGATTGGCCGGCCATGCGCCGGCGCTACGGGGATCTCCTCAAAGATGCCGTCACGCGTTGGGACGTCAATTACGTCATCGGGGAGATGATCTCCGAGCTCAACTCTTCCCATACCTACCGCGGCGATGGCGATCTCGAGACCGGCCTCCAGGTCGGCGTCGGCTACCTTGGCGTCGATTTCTCCTTCGAAAACGGCGCCTGCCGCATCAAGAAAATCATCGACGGTGCCCCTTGGGACGCCGAGGTCCGCTCCCCGCTCAAACAGGCCGGGGTGAATGTCAAAGAAGGCGACTATCTGCTCGCGGTGAACGGCTCGCCGCTGGACACCAACCGGGAGCCCTATGCCGCTTTCCAGGGCCTGGCCGACAAGCCGGTCTTGCTCACCGTCAACGACAAGCCTGCCATGGACGGGTCACGCGAGGTGCTGGTCCAGACTTTGTCCAGCGAGGATCGCTTGCGCCACCTCGCCTGGATCGAGAAAAACCGCCGCAAAGTCGACGAGGCGAGCGGCGGCAAAATCGGCTATATCTATGTCGCCGATACCGCCCGCAACGGACAATCCGAGCTGGTCCGCCAATTCCGGGCCCAGTTCAATAAGGCGGGCTTGATCATCGACGAACGGTTCAACAGCGGCGGCCAGGTGCCCGACCGCTTCATCGAACTGCTTTCGCGCAAAACCCTCAACTATTGGGCCGTCCGCGACGGTCACGTGTGCGCCTCGCCCGACGTCGCCAATTCCGGGCCCAAGGCCATGCTGATCAATGGCTGGAGCGGCTCGGGCGGCGACTGTTTCCCCTTCTACTTCAAGCAAGCCGGCCTGGGACCCCTCATCGGAACCCGCACCTGGGGCGGCCTCATCGGCATTACGGGCAACCCTCCCCTCATCGATGGCGGCTGGGTCACCGTGCCAACCATTGGCATTTTCAGCACCAAAGGCGAATGGATCATTGAAGGTTACGGCGTCGATCCCGATATCCCCGTGGTCGACGACCCCTCCCTAATGGCTAGAGGCCGCGATCCACAGCTTGAAAGGGCCATCGACGAAGTACTTAAGGCCCTCAAGAAAAACCCGCCCCCGGAGGTGAAAAGGCCCAACCCCCCGCTCCGGTCCGGCCGCTAAAGAGCCCCCCATCCACGAGAGGGCCGAGCTCCCGCAAGGCCCCATTATTCCCTCCCCCCACATCCGACGCGTCAGAAGATCCCCGACGAGCCAGCAACAACTTATCCGCCGTAACCTTGGCGGAAGCGGAAGCTGCACGGCAAAAGACCGCACGCCATCCCCGGCCCAGCCCCACTGCCCCGGAGTTTGAGAGACATTGGCCGCCCCAACCGCTCCCGCCTATGCTCCCTCTCCTCCTCGGGAAGGAGAGGGCTGGGGAGAGGAGGCCTCTTTCCATATGCCATCCATACTCGGGGCCAGTGCGGCCCAGCCCTCAGTTGCTGGCCGCGCCCTCAACCAACCGCGCCTGGTTGGTCTTCAGGTAATCGGCCATGGCCTCGATGCCGCTGACTTGCGCGCTGACCTGCCTCCGGCCCATCAGCCGGGTGATGCGGTAATGAATGAACCGCTTCCCTAGTCCCACAATCTCAATGTCCGCGGCGCCGGTCTTCCAGACCTGTCCCTTCGCCAGCCGATTCCTAGTACTGTTCGCTTTCATGGCTCAAATCTCTTCCCTTTAATTGGCTGAACTCCCCGCCACCGGTTCGGCCTGATGTTCTCTCAGGAACTTCTCCAGCGCTTCGATCCCCGCCATGCGCGTCATTACCGCCCGCTGCTTCTCGCTCTTGAGCATTTTGTACTGAACCAGCCGTTTGCCCTGGCCTACGATATAGATGTACCCATCCCGGAGCTTCCAGAGCTGCCCCTTCGCCAGGTTGTTTGCTGGCCGCGTGTCGTTCTTTTGCATATTGCATTCAGACGGGCGTCGGCGGCGTTTTGTTCATTCTAATCCCATTACATTTTTGTAATTTCGATCAAGTCCTCGCCGCATTCGCGTGTCTGCTTTCATTACACCGCACCGTGCGTTTTGTTTCACCTGCCTTAATATCAGCGAGCGCGGGCCTTTAGGCGGCGGTAAGAAATTAAGGTGGCAAGATGCCGCCGGGATTTTGCCGCCCGGCGAGGCGCGAAAGAGGCGCATATCCGAATGGATCTGTAACGAGTGAGCAACGAAGCCGGGCGGCAAAAAGACAAGGCAGGTTGCCACCTTAATTTCTTATCGCCGCCTAAGCTCCTTGATACCCTGGACCGCGCGCCGGGCTTGCTCGCTGTCCGGATCGATCTTCAGCGCGCTCTCGAACTCCGCCAGCGCTGCGTCCAGTTTGCCGTCCTGGACCAATGCCATGCCGAAATTCAAATGCCCCTTCGCAAAGTCCGGCCGCAGCCTCACCAGGGCTCCAAGCTGTGCCTGCGCCTCCCGCGCTTGCCCCGCCAATCCCAGCTCAACTCCGAGCAGATAGCGCGCCTGCCAAAAATCCGGTTTCATCGACACCGCCGCCTGAAACCGTGGCAGCGCTTCCTCGGGCCGCCCTTCATTGGCTAACGAGGCAGCCGCGCTGAAATAGGCCGCCGGACCTTCCGGCTGCAAGCCGGCCGCAACCTGGTATTGGGCTAAAGCCTCGGCCATGCACCCTGATTCCTGCCGGCTGAACCCCAGATTAATGTAGCTCTCCTCATAGGCGGGGCTGAGGCGGATGGCGTTTGTGAAGCACTCTTCCGCTTCCTCTGTTTTTCGCTGGTTCTCCAATATCAGCCCCAGCTCATTGAGCGCCGGCGCATAGTCCCGCCGCAGCGCCAAAGCATGCTTGAATAGCTCAGCCGCTGTCTCCGTCCGATTCCGCCTCACCTCGATAAGGCCCGCCTTATGCCAATGGACTGGGGCTTGCGGCAGCAGCCGGCAAACCCGCTCCTGTTCCTTTGCCGCCGCCTCCCATTCTCCCAGCTCCCCCAGGAACCGCGCATAATTTGCGCGCAAAAACGGATCATCCGGGGCCGCATCCACTGCCTCCCGGTACATCGACCGGGCCTTCTCTCGCGCGTCGAGGCTCATCTGGGAATGAAACTCCTCCAGCCTGCTCATGTATCGCTTGGCCCGCGCGGCATCGCCTAGTTGTGTGCTGAACGGGGGCTCCGACACCCGGCTGAAACCCGCCTGCCATGTCCGGCACCGATCCCATAGCGAAAAACCCAGCCTGCGGTCGCACTCATCCGCCGTGACCCACTCCTTCTTGCAACCCGCCGTGACCGCCGCCGGCAATTGCGCGCTCATCGCTTCAGCGAAGACTTTCGCCAGCAGATAGTTCCCGTCGCCGTTCAAATGCACATGCTCGTAAAACAGATCCTCCCCGGCGATCCCCTCGGGGACGTGCCCCGCCAAAGTCTCCACGGCGTCAACCAGAACCACTCTGTCGCCCCGGTGCCGGTTTGCCGCCTGGCTGATGATTCGGTTAATCTCGGTGTCGGCCCGGAACACCAGCGCATCGCAGTCGCGCGCAAGTTCGAAGTCCCGCCTCGCCGCCGTCGCGTTGCCCAACCCCAGTTCGCATTCGCCCAGCCGAAAACGCAGTTCGGCAAACTCCGGATCGATGGCGCACGCTTTCTGATACCATCCCTCCGCGCCCCTCAGGTCCCCCGATTCTTCCCGCGCCATCCCCGCCCGATAATTTTCCTCCCAAGCCGCCTTCTGGTCTTCTCCCAACCCCGCTCGGTGCAGCGAGGCAAACGGAGCGCAATCCTTCAGGTTCGACGCCACCGTGCTCAGAAGGACCGGCACGCCGCCGGCTGGCACGCCGGCTTTGTGTGCCGCTTGGAGAATGCTCTCAAGATTCCGCGCGAAATTCCCGTAGGCACGCAGCCGGCTCGGATCGTCACGGCGGAGTTGCTGATCCTTGAAAAGCCTCAGCCCGCCCCAGGCCTTGGGAGCCGTCGCGCTCGCCCCTGTCCGTCCCCAAAGCCGCTCGATTAACTGTCCGCACCGGGTCCCCTTCGCCGCCAGGCTCGCCCGAACCAGGGACACCGGAGGGGCGTGAGGGCCGAAAACCGTGCCTGCTCCGTAGGGGCCGATCATTTCGTTATTCCCCATGTAGATGAGCCACATATCCCCATCCAGCCCCGCGCATTGCCTGGCGATGGGAAGAATCGCGTGAGAGTCAATCGCCGTCATGGCCACGCAAACCACCTCGAAATGGGTCCCCGGGAAATGCTGGTTCAAAAGCACCTCCAGATACCGCCCAACGCCGAAACTCGGATCGGGATCACCCTCCGCCGCCGATTCGCCAAAAAGGAAAATGCGGAAAGTATGCGGCGGCTTTTGAGCCTCCAGGCGCTGGGCCAGCGGCGTCCGGGCAATCATCGGCGGAAAGAACCTGAAGCCGAACCGGTCGTTGGGAACATAAAAGGCGCGGCCCTCGATCTCCGCCGGAATAAAGAAATCGACCGGGTAACCGAAATTCACCAGTCGCAAGACACCCTCCAAAACCGCCAGGATCAAACAAGGCGCCAGCAGGGCCGCGGCCGCTCGATACAGCCACAACCTCAAACCGAAACATGCGTTGCGCCTTGGGACAAGGCGTTTTATCTCTTTTTCCAGCGGTTTCACAGTCTTGGCTGAAGCTGCTGGCCAACCTTCACGGGACGAACCCAAAAGCCGGCCGAAACCGTCTAATCTATGAGTCGGAGATCCTAAGACAGGCCCCCGATACGCTTCGACACTTTGGCTGCTAAATCCGGCCCCACTTTACAGACTTGCCCTCCCCGCGTCTACCCCTCTTTATGAGGGAGGCACCAAGCGGGGCCGGTGTGTAGTCAGGATTCAGCCTTCGGAATTCATAATGTCGCAGATTCGTAACGCGCGTCCGGGGGCTTGGGGCTGGATTTCGTAATCCCTTTGGGGTAATCTGGGTGCCTTAAAGGGAGACCGTTTGATGCGCGATGCTGCGGTGGCCGGCGCGCTAAAGAGTTTGGCACCTAAAAATGATCGCTGCTGGTGAAGAGAGTCGGTCTGGCAGGCTGGGAACCACACTGGGCCCGGCGGACGGCCAGCAGAATCCCATGCCCTCAACTCCACTAAAGCTCGTCGGCTTCGGAGCTTGCATGATCAGCGGGTACCCGATGGCGCCGGAGGTTTCCTTCTTCAACCGCCTCGTCGGCCACCTGGCCGCAACGCGCCCGGTAGAAGCAAAGATTGTGAGCCTGCCCTCTTTTCCCATCGACCGCGCCCGCCGCCATTTGGCAAAGAGAGTTCTTTCATGGCATCCGGATTATGTCGTGGTGCAGTTTGGAACCACCGATGCGGGCGCCGTGCTCCAGCGCTACCTGATAAAACGGCTGGGAATAGGCAAGAAATCGCTGACTGAAAGAGGGCTTTCTGCGCTGAGCAATCGTCCTGGGCCCTGGCGCGCAGCCACCTTTGCGGACATGGCCAGGTGGTTTGTGAAGGGCGCAATAGCGCGGTTGCTGCGCGTTCCGCCCCGGACTTCGCGCGAGATCTATTGCCAGTCCGCATCGGCAATCGCTTCGGAAATAATGGCAAGCGGAGCTCGGCCACTCCTCCTGACGCCGTTTTGCTTCGGGGATGCCTGGTCGGAGCACTACGCCAAACAGTTTTCTGAAGATCTTGAGCAATTGGCTCGAACAAAGCGCTTTCTAGTCGTTAACGGCCTGAAGGCTCTCCGGAAATATCCTCACCGCAAGGTTCTATTGGCAAATGGCTGTCACCTCTCATCATTCGGTCATGAGGTTATCGCCAAGGAATTGCTGCGGGTCATCATGGAATCCTCGGGTGTCGGCGTCAGCGGATCGGACCACGGTGTCGTTGGGGAGACTGACTGCGGCAACGCACGGTAAGTACTTCGTAAATCAAGTTACCTTGGCACCTCCTGCTAACACGCAAGCGCCAACAGGCTTCGTTCGCTGAGTACCGAGTCGGAGCTCCCCTGTCACGCAGTGCTATTCAGCGCGAAACCCATCAACCATGCGAGCGCAGCGAGCCTGAAACCAGAGTCCTGAAGGGACGAAATATTTTAGCCTGGGGAAAGGCCGGAGGCCGCCGCCCCAGGTACGGCGCCCAA
>Ga0181520_10003282_pt1 | contig 28646 bp, 22 predicted proteins | sample PEATcosm2014_Bin_29_FD_132451 | JGI IMG/M metagenome (GOLD analysis project Ga0181520, IMG submission 132451) | Peatland microbial communities from MTU Mesocosm Facility, Houghton, MI, USA - PEATcosm2014_Bin02_30_metaG | ecosystem: Environmental > Terrestrial > Soil > Wetlands > Peat | place...
CACCCCCTCCCCCTGTGGAAATCATCTTTCTGACCCCTGCGTCGCCTGTAACTCGCACGAAATAAATAGCTTGCATTTTCACCCTGTTGAAGAATCAGTAACTGCAAACCCCCGATTTTGCCCCTTTTTGGCCTAAAAAGGCCCTGTTATTGCTCAAAAAGGCCACGTTTTTGCGCCTTTTCAAAGCCCGGTCAAGCGCCGGGAGTCAGCTGAGAATTCCGGCCACAAAAGGTTGATCCTCACGCCGCAAAATCAATAAACCCGCGCTGCGGATCGGTGGAAACCAGCTTGACCGTCACCTTGTCGCCCACATCGAGGCCTTTGCCGCCGCTGACTACCATTCCATCCACGTGCGGATCGAGGGTGCGGACAAAGGTGCCGTACTTGTTGACGCCGGTGACGATGGCCGGGAAGCTCTGGCCGATGCGCTTGGCGAGCACCACGGCGGCGATGCGCTTCTGCATCTCGCGCTCCACCTTGCGGGCGTTGTCCTCCATCAGCGTGCAGTGGACGGCGATGGCGTTGAGGTCGTCTTCGGAGTAGGGCTGCGGCGCCTTGGCCAGCCAGGCCTTCATCAGCCGTTGCGTCACCATGTCGGGGAAACGGCGGTTGGGCGCGGTGGAGTGGGTGTAGTCCTGCACGGCCAGACCGAAGTGGCCGGGCGAAACCTCATTCGGCTTCACCAGCACGTACTCGCCGGGGCCCATCAGCTTGACGGTGGCCAGCGAGAGGTCGGGAAAGTGGTCGGGATCCTTCTGCTTCTGCGCCAGCAGGAAGTCATTAAGCGCCTTGGAGTCCGGCTCGGCGGGCAACGTTGTGCCCAGGCCATCGGCCATCTCGACGATGCGGTCCCAGCGCTTGGGCGTGCGCACGATGCGGCGGATCGAGGCGACGCCGGCATCCTCGAAGGTGCGGGCGATGACGCCATTGGCCGCAACCATGAACTCTTCAATCAGCGAGGTGGCGCGGTTCTTTTCCAGGCGCGCTATCTCGACCGCTTCCTCGGCAAGCATCACCGGCCGGGTCTCGATGGTCTCCAAATCCAGCGCGCCGTGCTGGAACCTTCCGCCGACCATGCGCTGAGCAGCCGCGTCCTGTAGTTTGAGTTGTGCGGCCAGATCAGAGCTGGCAGCCACCTTGGCCGGGGCCGGCCCCTTGCCTTCGAGCCACGCGCCGACGGCGTTGTAAGCCAGTTGCGCGCGGTTGTGGACGAGGGCGCGGTAAGCCTTCCCGTCCGACGCCGTGCCGGCCGAGTCCACGGCATACTCGATGATCACCGCTACGCGGTCTTCGTTTTCATTCAGGGAGGTGATGCCCTCGGAGAGCTCGGCGGGCAGCATGGGGAAGACCTTGACGCCGGTGTAAACCGAGGTCGTCTCGCTCTTGGCGCGCGAGTCGATGATTGTGCCCTGATGCACGCGGCAGTCCACGTCGGCCACGCCGATCAGCACGCGGATGCGGCCGTCGGCGAGCTGCTCGGCCCACTCAATCTGGTCCAGATCCTTGGAGGTGTCGTTGTCGATCGAGGACCAGAGAAGATTGCGCAGATCCTGGATGTCGGCTCCGACAGGCATCTCCGCCTGATGAGCCTGAATCGCGGCAAGCTCAGTGTCGGTTCCGGCGGGATAATCCGGCTGGAAGCCATGTTCGATCATCGCGGCGTGGGCTGCGGCAACAAGATTGAAGTGAATCGGGTGACCGTTCGACATTGGAATTTGGCTCCTTCAAACTGAAAGGCCAGCCTAACACGCCGGACCACCTGCGGTGGGGCCAATCACTCGCTATTGACTCGCAGCAGCCTTTATGGTTTATTGAATGCCGAGGTCGGTAAGCACCTTGGGCTTGGCTTCATCGACGACCAGCAGGTTGTGGCAGGCCGAGCAGTCCTGGGTAATGCTCGTGCCGTCCTTGGCCGCGTGGCTGCCGTCGTGGCAGCGGAAGCAGCCGGGATAATCCATGTGGCCGATGTGGTTGGGATGCGTTCCCCACGTCACCTTCATAAAGGGAAAGACGTTCTGGCTGTAGAGGACCACCAGTTGGTCGCCCGCGGCCTTCACCAGCGCAGCCTTCGCCGCCAGCACTTCGGGATGCTCGGAGCGATAGAAGGCTTTGAGTTCTGCGGGGATCTTAACGCGCGCCTCGGCTTCAGAGGCGTAAGTGCCGTTGAGCAGTTCCAGGCTTTTCTTGTGGACCCAGGGCAACTCGGGCGAGACCGCGCCCTCGGCCATGGCCCGGTTGAGCGCGTCTTCGGCGGTGACAAAGGTGTGCGCGGCGCGGTTGTGGCAGTCGATGCAATCCATCACGCGCCGCTCGCCCTGCGGCGGGCCGCTGCCAGCCGGCAAGGTGGTAAAGACCGTTTCCGAGCCGTCCTCATTGCGCTTCTGCACCCAGGGAATGCTGGTGCGGGTCGGATCGGTGGCGACATATTCTATGTGGCCCAGATGCACGCCGTGAATGCCGGTAAGATGCGAGAGCGAATCCCGTCCGCCCAGATGCAGCACAACCACCGACTGCGTCTCGGTATTCTTTTCGTCGTCGGCAAAGGCGGACTTGACCAGCAGCTTTTCACCGATGAAGCGGGCCGGCGTGTGGCAGCCCTCGCAGGTATACCGCGCCGGGCGCAGGCTCTCGACCGGCGATGGAATCGGCGTGGGATAGCGATCGAAGGTGACCTCAAGAAGCTGCTTGGTGCCGTTCACCTTGGCGGAAAAGTACGCTTCCGCGCCCGAGCCGATGTGGCAATCCACACACGCCACATGAGAGTGCGCGGAAATTTTGTAGGCGGTGTACTCGGGGTGCATCACGTGGCAGCTTTGGCCGCAGAACTGCGGCGAGTCCATGTAAGCCGAGCCGCGATAGCTGGCCACCGACACCACCAGCAGGTTAGTAATGGTGGCCACCAGCACGATGTCCAGCCCGTGGCGGAAGATGCGGTCGTTCAGATCGATCTTGGGGAATTCTGCCGGAATCTGGCCCGCCTGTTGCAACTTTCTGCGACGCAGAAACAGGCCTACGGGAATCAGAATCAGTCCGGCAATAAACAAGGCCGGCAACAGCAGAAAGAAGATAATGCCAAGATAGGGATTGTCATTGGGCCGGCCGAAGATCTCCACCAGCCAATAGCCGATCATCGTCACGCCGGAGGCGGTGGTAATCGCTCCGCCGGCAAGGCTGATGGGATTATTGCCGAAAAACAGTGCCGGCCGTACCCAATTTTCACGGAATTGTTGCAACAATGGCACCTTTGACCCCCACACGCAAGAGCGGAGTTAGCGGAGCTAGCGCCGCTAATACTCACGTAGCGCGGCTACCTCCGCTAACTCCGCTTCACGTCCAACTCAATTGTACTTCCTACTTCAAGCCCTTGTAGTAAGTCACCGCATCCTTGATCTGGGCGTCGGTGAGTCCCGCAACCGGCTTCATCTTGCCCTTGCCGTTCTTGACGGCGGCAATCATCTCCGGCACTGAGAGCTTCTGAATCGCAGGGTCGGAGACCGGCTTAATGCCCATCATCTTGGCCATCCCCGGATTAGGGACGCCGGCCGAGCCATGGCAGCCCTGGCACTTAGCTTTGTAGGTCGCTTCGCCGCCGGATTGGGCGAAGCACACGGCGCTGGCCAATGACACCACAACGGCCAACACCAATTGGAAACGAATCATTTTTGTCATCGCGAGACTCCTTGTGTTTTGCCGGCCGGATTGCGCGGGAGAAGCACCAGCCGAACGTTTTCTTCTTCATACTACAACCCCAGCTAGAGGGTTAAGTCGCCAGGATTGCAACCAGGATGGCAAGAGAGACCATCTCACACGAAACGGCGCAGCCCCTGGCATTCGGGGAACTGCGCCGATAGTTAATGGACCTGGCCCTGTCAGAACTCGTAATGCATACTCATGGTCACATTGTTGGCATGAAAATTCCGGGGTGCGGTCTCACCTGCTGGCGATATGTTCATGCCGGTCTGGTTAGGCAGTGAAGCACATGAAACAGGGGTTACAGGAGCCGTAGGCGTGGGGTTCACGGTGCTGCACAGCGACGCACCGGAAGGACCGCCTTCTCCGTAGCCGTAGAAGTTGTACACAGCCTTCCAGGTCAATCCGGGATGAACCGTCCATACAACATTCACGAAAGGAGATTGGTAGGTGGACACCAGGGAACCCGCGACATCGCGAGGATCGTTATAGAAGCGGCTGCCGTTTACCGAATTGATATTGTAGCCGATGTTGGATTTGAAGGTTTTGACAGGAGACAAAGTCAAGGCTGCCGACCCGAATTGCGTAGGAGCACGCATGAAGTCCAGGACCGGCCCGAAATCGTAGCCCGACCTGCCGGCGCTCGTGGCTGGGCACGTCGTGCCGCTGGGGGTCGAGGCGGCAACAGGCAAAGCAGCAGAAGCGCCCCCCAGATAGCAGATGTTGTCCGCCATGTATACATCGCTGTATGCGTAGTTGACGTCGATGCCGTAATGATCGTTGGGGAACAGCTGCGCGCCCAAGCCCAGGACGCGGCTGTAGTCCACGTGATCGAGCGGGCCGGCATACGCAGCCGTGTTGCCCGAGATGCTCTGTTGGGTGTTCGTATTGTTGTGGTGTTCCACGTCGTTGTATGCGCCCGAGAGCACAGCCCATGATTTAGGTCTGAAGATCGTATGTACCCGGTACTGCTTAGTCTGCCGCGGGGTCATCGGTGTAAAGGCATTATCGTTGTAGAGCATCTCGAAGCTGCCGTTGATGTTCCAATTGGCGGCCGGACGCAGAGCCGCGTTCAGGATTCCACCAGTCTGGTTTATTTGTACGGTTCCGCCGGTGGTCGCATTCACGGGTACCGGAACATCGCCTGGATTGCCGCCGGGATCAACAGGTGGACCGGCGCTGTACAGGTTCTCCGCAATCATATGCGCTTGGTAGCGATAGGTGAGCGAGAGCGTGATGCGCGATGAGGCATCCCAGGTTCCAGTCAGGTTGTTGGTCAGGAACCGCTGGCCGAAGTAAGCCGGCTGGGTGGCGCCTATGGCCGCACTGCCTTCAAAACTGGAGGCGGTTGTCGGAGTAAGCGTACCCGCGTAGTTGATGGTTTCATTGTTCGCCGTCGCGGGCGTCGACAGAGTGGTCCCGCTCGTTATTGTGGAGTTTCCCGGCTGGTGGACGTTCGAGAAGCTGATCTGATCGTCGAGGCTGAAGTTCTTCATCGCCTGCCAGACGACGCCGTAGTCGGCCGCAACCACCGCCCGATGTGCCTTTGCATTGCCCACAATCGTAGTCGATCGGGTCGTTTTAGTCAGGCCCTGGAAGTTCTCGTTGTAGTTGAGCAGGTTCATATTCGCGTTGGTGTAGCGGAAATCGCCGTTCATCGAGACGTTTTTAATACTTGAGCTTTGCAGCCGGAGGATCTCCGTGGGATAGAGAATGCGCGTTGGCTGCGTACGCCGATAGCTGGTAATCACAGCGCATGCCGGATTGATGACCGGCAGGCCACCCGGAGTCTGTGGGGCCGACAGGATGGGAGTCGTGCCGACGCTGTTTGCATTACAGGAACTGCTGCTGGCGTAGGGCGTCAGGGCGTCGTAATTCGCAAAGAGAGCAACTTTGGTTCCATCCGGCTCCTGCACGTTGAAATAGCTGGGATCCAAGGTGAAGTAGGAGTCCGCCTTGTAGTCGTCGACCTGCTCTTCAAAGGTCAGCTTGGTGTTCCGCACGGGCTTCCAATCGATCGCTCCAGTGAAATCGTCCGTGCTGTTGCGCTGAAATTCCTGGAGCAGGACATCCAAAGATCCTCCTACCTGATAACCGCTCGGTGTCAGGCTCGGTCCCTGGAAGATATTATGCGAGTACTCCACCCGATAGGTGAACGTCGAGAGCGGGAATAGTGTGAGGTTGGTGTCCATCATGCGGCGCACGGTGTTGAACAAAAACGGCGATTGGTTCACCTGCGGCCACGCATACGGTGTTGTCGAGCCAGTGACTGGAATCGACTGTCCGCTGGGGATATTCGGGTTGCCCAGCAAGTCGTAGTCGAAGTACTGGCGGTCGCGACGGAAGGTTCCCGAGAACTCGTAGATCTTGCCCTTGTAAAAATTCAGCTTGGAGAAGCTGTTCGGATCGCCGCCGAAGCCGGTGCCAAAGGCGCTGAGGCTGTCGATCAGGGTATGCTTGTTCTCCGGAAGAGCGTGCATCTCAAAGGTTTCGCCCAGTACACGCGGCCCGGATTGCATATTGACCAGCGTGTCGTACATGGCCCCACTGCCGGTAAGGCCGACGATATGCCCGCCCAGGTCCACGCTCTGATGGATGGTGTACCCTTGCGGGGCGGCAATCTGCGCTTCCGGCGCCGGTAAGGGGGTGGCAGGCGTCGGATTCTGGGCGGCAGCGCTGCCCGTCATCAGTAAAATGGCAACTCCAATGCCCCCAGCGATGCGCTGGATCATTGCGGGGGAGGGCTGTTGATTGGACAGCCGGGAAAACCAGCCTATCTTCGTCATGTGAGGCCTCACTTCAAAAAACATTGTTGCTGAGATCGAAATCTTGAACTCGTGTGCCGATTTGGTACGGAATGCGTGCCGCGCGATCCGATGGATTTGGAGGGCGCGGCGCACTTCCGGACTCCTACCTGAGGAACGCCGCATTCATGTTCGAGCCATGAATGTAAGTGTGGCAACTGGTGCATGGCGCCAACTCGTCCGATCCAGCGCCCATCCCGTGAACCGTGGCGTTCGCTACCCGGCTATGGCACTGGTTGCACAACGTGTTGATCGACGGCATGTTCAGCAGCCGGGCGTTCTGAGATCCATGAGGTGTGTGGCAGGCCATGCACCCCTCGGCCTTGACTGCGGCGTGCTCGTACACGTACGGTCCGCGCACCTCGGCGTGGCACTTGGTGCAGATGGCATTCTGATCAGCCGTGGACTTCAGGTTGTTGTTACCGAAGGTGCCGTGAACGTCATGACAGTCGTTGCACTGGACCAGGCCTTCGTTCACCTTGTGGTGGAAGGGCATGGAGAACGCCGGTTTCACATCGTTGTGGCACTGGAAACAGAGCGTGGGCTGGGCAGCCTTGAGCAGGTGTTCCGGAGCGCCGGCCGCATGGACGCTGTGGCAGCCAAGGCAACTCACATTTGCCTTGGCGTGCGGAGAACGATCGAAGTTGGGATGTGCTCCCGCGTGGCAGCCCAGGCACGTGGCGTCCACCTCTTTGGCGGAAGCCTTACCGGGGTTGAAGATCTTGGTCACGTCGCCGCCGCCGTCCACGTGCGCCTTGCCCGCGCCGTGGCAGTTCTCGCAGGTGACCCCCGCCGAGTTGCCGTGCATCAGAGCCATCTTGGAGTGCGGGTTGTCGGCAAACTTCTTGGCCACCTCGGCGTGGCAGGTTGCGCAGGTATCGCTGCCCACAAAATCCGAGGGCGCGGCATCCTTGACCTGCGCGGGGGCCGGTTTATCGCCGGGCGCCTGAGCCGCCAATACAGGGACGCACAATACACCTGCGCCCAGCAACAACATCAAACACGCTCGCAGCCCCGGCCTCTTGCCCGGAACCGCACTGATCGACAACTGCGCGACAGGCCCATCTCTATGCATCGAATACCACCTTTGGTGCTCTTATGAGCGACTTCTGCAAACAATCATACTGACGTCCGGCAACTCAAAGCGACAGATTCCCTCAAGGGAACGCCGGTTTGGCGGCAGGTGTGACGGCCACGCTTTTGCGGAAGGCGCTCTTTGTGCGGAGCATCACTTCATGACCGGAAGATTACGGTTTCGTCATCATTGCTGCGGTGACGCACGTCACATACGTTGAAGAGATCGATTGTGCCCTTGGGTTTCCTGTTTCAAAGTGACGTGGATTCCCAAATGTACTCATTTTTCATACACATCACTACGCGAACAAGGAAATGAATGCCCTCGTCGAGTGCACTACCTCTACCCTGGAACCGGCAACACCGGAATTGAGGTGACACTCCTTCCGGCAGAACAACAGGATTCCGGCTTTATGGCTGTGCAAAACTGAACACTTTCAGCTTCGTGGTTTGGTTTTTCTGCAAATCAGGAAGTTCTTCCGGCCTTCAACCGTCACAGTTACCCTTTGCCGCGAAACCGGCGGCATGACCAGCAATGGAACGGAGAATGCCGCGCGGATTGAATAGACTTGCCGGGTGGAATCCTTCGTATTGCCGGAGCCCTGCATAGACGTGAGGCCCATCACATCCATAGTGCAGGCGGCTCCGGCAGACTCAATGCAGGCAAGAGTCTCGCCCCTGGAGGCACAGAGCGTTTTCACTTCGGACTGGCCCCTGCGGCAGAGTGCAGGGTTGAGTAAAAGGCCGATGTGAAGGCATGGAACCAGTGGCGAGCGGGGCATGACCATGGCGCACACAGAGAACCCGGCAGGAGCGCAAGCGAGGCAGAAGCACATCGCCCGGCAGATTCCGGTAGGATGCGCGGTCTGCGGCAATCGCCGCCCCGGCTGGTTCTGCTCCCTGGGCAGCGCCGTTCTGGCCGATCTGGAACTAGTCACCAGTACCGTCTCGCTGCCCGCGCAGGCTCCGCTCTTCACCCAGGGCGAGGATGCGAACTGCCTTTATCTGATCTGCGGCGGCTATCTCAAGCTCACCGCGGGCCAGCACAAGGACCGGCAGATGATCGTCCGGGTGGCCGGACCGGGCTCCATGCTGGGCCTCTACGCGGTTCTCTCCCACGGCGTCTACGAGGTTTCGGCCGAAACGCTTACCGCCGCTCAGCTCCGCCCGGTGGAGCGCGAACGCTTCCAAACCTTCCTGCGCAGCCACAAGGAAGCGCAGATGCGCGCCGTGCAGTGCATCTGCCAGGAGTACCGCTTCGCCTTGCAGGATGCCTGCCGCATCGCCCTCTCCGAGACCGTCGCCGCCCGTCTGGGGCGCCTGCTGCTGGAGCTGGCCCACCAGATCGGCGAACACCTGAATGGGGGCGGATACCGCTTCCCGCTACTGCTCACTCACGAAGAGATGGCCTCCATGGCCAGCACCACCCGCGAAACCGTCACCCGCACCTTGGGCCAGTTCCGCAAAGACGGCTGGATCTCCATCGAAGATTCCCTGGTTACGCTTCACGAGCCGGAACGGCTGCAAACGCTGACTTAATGCCCGTGTACCTTTTTTTAACGCTATCCCCGGCCTGGCTGCCGAGTCCAAGAGCTATCATCGTAATAGTGGACAGCGAACAGTGAAAAGTGGTCAGTTCCAGGGACGGAACCATCTTGAATCTGTCCACTGACCCCTGTTGAGGCTGGAGTCCATGGCATATATGACCCGTCTTGTGGCTGTTGTTTCTGTATTTCTGCTCTCAGGCTGCCTTGTTGTGGCGCAAAATCTCTCCCCGGCGCCAGCTCCGGCCGCGGCCCAGCCCGCCGCTGCCTCGGCGGAAAGCCCGGCTATCCACGATTTCCAGAAGATCGAAGACGCCTGGGACAACGCCATCGACCAGCGCGACCAGTACGCTCTGGAACTGGTGCTCTCTCCCTTGTTCATGGATGTTTCCGCCTCGGGCGACTTTACCACTCGCAACCAGCAACTGGCCCTGTTGATCACCGGCGAGGACAAGACCCTCCATCTTGAGCAGCGGGTGATCACCGTGCGCATGCTGGGCGACATTGCAGTGGCTAATGGAACCTATGTGCTGCGTCGCAAGGCCGGCTCCGCGCCGGTGGAGGAAAAGGGCGTATTCACCCACGTCTTCGAGCGCTCCCGCGGCGGCTGGCTGTGCATCAACTCCCAGCGCACCAAGCTCCCCGAGGACTCCAGCGCCAAGGCCAAAAAGTCGACCAACGCCGAATCGCCCTTCCACATCCCGATCCCGCTCTTCGGCAAGAGCGAGAAGGACAAGTAGGACGGCCAGCCTGGCACCTATCCCGTTCGTTTTCTGCCCGAACTGGCCTGGGAGAGTTCGACGCCGGAGCCTGAGATCGCCTTTCAATTGATGAAGAAAACACTACTTAATATAAATTAGGAGGTTTATTTTTATTAAGAGAATGAGCTATTGAATAAATCGAATTAAGAAATTGCGTTAATATAGGAAAGTCCCATTTCGTTCATTAAGGATTATTCTGTCCTTTTGAGCTTTTTGCATGAGAATTCCGCGCCAAACCGGCGAATACAGCATCTCCTCGACGGCTGGGGAGCAGGTGCGTGCATACATTCCAAAGCCTTTACCGCCTGATCCTCCGCTTGATCTTGCTGGACTTTATCCGCTCTTGGACCGCGCCAACCAGGCATTGGGGCGGCTGGACGGCTCGACCACGCTGCTGCCCGATGCTCATCTGTTCCTCTACTTCTATATCCGCAAGGAGGCGGTGATCTCCTCGCAGATCGAGGGAACGCAGTCCACACTATCAGAGTTGCTGCTCTTCGAGCATGGAATCGGTCCCGCCGCGCTAGTGGACGATCTGAAGGAAACCTCGCATTATGTCGCTGCAATTCAGCACGGCCTGGACCGGCTCAAAGAAGGATTTCCGGTTTCGCTTCGTCTGCTACGCGAGATCCATGGCGTACTGCTGCGAGGTGGCCGGGGGAGCGAGAGAACTCCCGGCGAATTCCGCCACAGCCAGAACTGGATTGGAGGAACCCGTCCCGGAAATGCACTTTTCGTTCCTCCGCCCCCCGATGTCATGTTGGAGTGCCTGGACAGCTTCGAGAAGTACCTCTATGACGACCGGTTGCCACTGCTGGTCAAACTCGGACTGGTGCATGTGCAGTTTGAGACCATTCACCCTTTTCTCGACGGCAACGGAAGGATGGGGCGGCTCTTGCTCACGCTTCTGCTCTGCGAGGGCCGCGTGCTCCAAGAGCCGCTGCTCTACCTGAGCCTGTACCTCAAGACGCATCGTGATCGTTACTACGAATTGCTGCAAAAGGTACGCGTCGAAGGAGTATGGGAGGAGTGGCTGGAGTTCTTTCTGGAAGGAATCGCATTCACTGCCGATCAAGCAGTCGAGAGAGCGGCAAAGCTGCGCCAGCTTTTCCGTGAGGACACCGTGTGTGTGCAGGGGCTTGGCAAGGCATCAGGTACAGCCATACAGGTCCACGTCTATCTACAGGCCAATCCGGTCAGCGCCATCCGGAATATCGCAGCCGGAATCTCCAAAACGGTGGCGGCTGTCGCTCAGGCTTTAGCGAATCTCCAGCAGTTGGGCATTGTGAACGAAGCCACTGGCCAGCGCCGCAATCGGGTCTTCGTCTACCAGCGATGTCTCGACCTGATTGGGGACGGCACCGAGCCCATCCCAGGGTTGCGGTAACCGGCGTCCATTCCTCACCAGCCGTCCGAGTGCTTCCTGCATGCCCAAATCTGAAGCGCGCTCAAAAGAGGAATGCGCTGGACACACTTCTGCTCCATAACAAGCTGGTATTGATGGCGAATCTGCGATCTGGTTAAGGACACAACCTCTGCCAGCCGATAAAGTCTACAATGGGTCCAACAGTCCGGCACACCGGCAGGGGTTCTCATGGCGGCAAGTAAACGGTTTATCTGCATTCACGGTCACTTTTATCAGCCGCCACGCGAGAATCCCTGGCTGGAGACGGTCGAGACACAGGACTCGGCCGCTCCCTACCACGACTGGAACGAGCGCATCTGCGCGGAGTGCTACTCTCCCAACGGCGCGGCGCGCATTGTCAATAACAAAAACAAGATCATGCGCATCGTGAACAACTACGCGCGCATCAGCTTCAACTTCGGCCCCACGCTGCTGAGCTGGCTGACGGAGAACGCGCCGCGCACCTACCGCATGATTCTGGACGGCGAGCAGCGCAGCCGCAAGAGCTACCGTGGCCACAGTTCGGCGATGGCGCAGGTTTACAACCACATTATTTTGCCGCTCGCCAGTCGCCGCGACCGCATCACGCAGATTCGCTGGGGCATCGCCGACTACCAGCACCACTACGGCATCCTGCCCGAGGGCATGTGGCTGGCCGAGGCCGCAGCCGACAACGAATCGCTGGAGCTGCTGGCCCAGGAAGGCATCAAGTTCACGGTCCTGGCACCGCACCAGTGCAGGCGCATTCGGAGCTTGAAGGACGGCGGAGGCTGGACCGATACTCCCAACGCCAGCGTGGACACCACCCACCCCTACCTCGTCCGCTTCAACTCCGGCCTCTCGATTGCCGTCTTTTTCTACGACGGCCCCGCCTCGCGAGCCATCGCTTTCGAGGGGCTGCTCAACTCCGGTGAGAGCCTTGCCGCGCGGCTCAAGGGTGGCTTCAAAGACAATGCGCAGCCGCAACTGGTCCATGTGGCGACGGATGGAGAATCCTACGGCCACCACCACAAGTACGGCGAAATGGCGCTGGCCTATGCGCTGCGGCTGCTGGAAGAAGACCCGACGGTCACGCTAACCAACTACGGCTGTTTTCTGGAGCGTTTCTCTCCCGAATACGAAGCCGAGATCGTCGAAAACACCTCCTGGAGCTGCGTGCATGGCATCGAGCGCTGGCGTTCCAACTGCGGCTGCAACGGCGGCAAGCCGGGCGCCAACCAGGCGTGGCGCGCGCCGCTCCGCCAGGCCATGAATGAACTGCGCGATGCGCTCGTCCCGTTGACTGAAGGGGAGGGTGCCAAGCTCTTCAAAGACGTTTGGGCCGCCCGCGATGGATACATCGAAGCCATGCTCGACCACAGCCCGCAAACGGTAGAGCAATTCATCAGCAAGCACCAGCTCCGCGCCCTCACGGCGCCGGAGCGCGTGCGCGGGCTGGATTTGATGGAGATGCAACGCCACGCCCAGCTCATGTTCACCAGTTGCGGCTGGTTCTTCGATGACATTTCCGGCATTGAGTCCGTGCAGATCATCACCTATGCCGCGCGGGTGCTGCAATTGGCCCGGGAGATCTTTGGCGAACTGGCTGCGCCACTGGAACCGGCATTTCTGGGCCGCCTGGCCGAAGCCCGCTCGAACGTGGCCACGGCCGGCGATGGCGCCAAAATCTACAAGGTGCAGGTCAGCGCCAAGCAGTTGGGCCTGGAACAGGTCGCGGCCCACTACGCCATCAGCTCCATCTTTTCCTCCTTTGCCGAGGAGACCGACCTCTTCTGCTTCCGCGTATGGCGCAACTCTTACGAGGTGTACACTTCCGGCCGGGGCCGTCTTGCCCTGGGCAGGGTCAAGATTGTCGGCGCCATCACCGGCAAGCAACGGAGCTTCTCCTTTGCCGTTCTGCACTTTGGCGACCAGAACATCACCGCTGCCGTGAAGGCCTATGAGCCGGAGGATGCGGCCGCCTTTGAGGCCTTCGCCAGCCAGGCCGCGGGATACGTACAGCACGCCGACTTCCCCGAAGCGATTCGCCTGCTGGACCGCTACTACGGCCCCATGAACTACTCGCTCACCTCGCTCTTCACCGACGAACAGCGGCGCATTGTGCAGCTCATCCTCAACACCACGCTCTCGGACATCGAAAACTCCCTCACCGCCATCTACAGGGACCACGCCAGCCTCCTGCACTTTCTCTCCCAGGCTGGCCTGCCCAAGCCGCCCGCCCTCACCCTGGCGGCCGGCTTTGCCATCAACGCCGGCCTGCGCCGCGCTTTGGAGGCCGACCCCGTCGACCAGCCCCAACTGCGATCCTTCCTCTCTCTGGCCAAGGCCGATCAGGTTCCGTTGGATACGGCCACGCTCTCCTACATCGCCGACGGGCGCATGAAGCGCGCCATGATCGATCTGCAAATCTCCTCCGGTTCGCTGGAGACGTTGGAGCGGGCGCTCGCCTTGGGTCGCATACTGGCCGAGTTGCTCTTCGATCTGAATTTGTGGCAGGCGCAGAACATTTGGTACGAGATTTTGCGCACTTCCAGCTATGCGCTCACCGCTCTGGCCGCCGAAGACCGTCCGCGCTGGGAGAAAAACTTCAGCGAACTGGGCGCCTGCCTCTCCATCGACTGCGCCGCCATCAGCGACCAGGATCCAACCGCGGCGACTACTGGGGATTAGCAGACCCGCTGTTAATCCACCTTGTGCAGCTTCCCATCTTTCAGTGTGAAGCGTTCGCCGCGCCAGACGATGGTGTTACCGGCAAAGCCCGCGACCCAGACTCCCACGGCGACCAGATCGCGCAGCGGCAGCAGCCAAAAGCTGGGCAGCACCTGGCGGTCACCGAGCACCTCGGCGCCCACCGTCATGGCCAGCGCGAGCCGTAGAAAGAAGCTTAATCCCAGCAGCCATAGGCTCAGCGGGCTCGCTCCACTGGCCAGCACGTTGACGAGCGCCCAGCTCAGCCCGGAGGTGAAGACGAGTCCGGCATAACCCCAGGGTCGCGCGTCGCGGACCGTTCGCGCCCAGCGCAACTGGTGATCGAAAAAGCCGCGCCAGCCGTAGGCCGCAATGTTCGTCTCGACCACCTCGGCAGAAAGCGCCACGCGGTAGCCGGCCTCGTCCACACGCGCCCCCAGCTCATAGTCGTCGGCCAGGTAATCGACCAGGACTTGCAGCCCGCCGATCCTGTCGAGAGCTTCGCGGCTGACCGCCAGCGTGGAGCCGAGTCCGTAGTGCAGGCCACCCTCCATCCACTTCGACAGCAGCACGCCAGCCAGGAAGTCGGTAGCGATGCCCAGCGCCTCCAGCCTTGAGGGCAGAGTGCCGTGCGCTCGGCCGCGGTAAAGCGCGGTCACCAGGCCAACTTTTTGTGCGGATGAATTCGTGATGGAGGGAGGCGGGGGATTTATCCCCCGCGTAAAGCCGACAGAATCCTTGGGGGCTTTAGCCCCGGAAGAAACCTCTTCCAAGCCAAAACAGCCCATCACCCGCTCCAGGTAGCGCGGCGAGACGGTAATGTCGGAATCGTTAATGAGCAGGAAATCAAAGTGGGCGCAAGCGGCAAGTTGAACCAGAGTGCTGACCTTGCCGTTTGTTCCCAGCCGCTGCGGGCACTCAATCAAACGGATTGTCCGCTCAGGAAACTCTGCTTTCAACTGTTCGACGGCTGCCGCGGCCGGGTCGGAGAGCGAAGAGACTCCGAAGAGCAGCTCAAACTCGCCCGTGTAGGACTGAATGCAGTGGCTGCGGAAGGCCTCGATCATGCCGGGATCCAGGCCCTTGAGCGACTTGAGTACGCTCACGCCGGGCGCAAAGGCCGCCAACGGAGCGCGCCGAGCCGCCAGAAAGACCCGCGCCGCCACCATGGCAGCCAAGTAGTAACCCATGCCGGCGACAGCCAGCACGGTGGTAAAAATCTCAATCAACGTAGCTAACATGTGCGCTGTCACAGAGGTAAGAATACAGCTTCCAGCTGCATTACTCGTACCTCAGCGCCTCGATGGGGTCCATGGAAGCGGCCTTCCAGGCTGGGTAGATGCCGAAGATGAGGCCGATGGCGCAGGAAACTACAAAGGCGATGACGACCCACACAAAAGAAAGCGCGGCGTGAAGGAACGAAACGGCAAAATGCAAAATCAGCGTGAACAGGGCTCCGGCCAAAATGCCCAGCAGGCCGCCCACCACGCAAAGAGTCACCGCCTCCAGCGTGAACTGGAGCAGGATGTTCTTCCTGGTTGCGCCGATGGCCTTGCGAACGCCGATCTCGCGGGTGCGTTCTGTCACCGAGACCAGCATGATGTTCATCACACCCACGCCGCCCACCATCAGGCCGACGGAGGAGACCGCAACCATGAAGAGAAAGAGGCCGCCAGTCAGTGAATTCCATAGGCGCGTCAGCGAGTCGGGACCAAAGATGGCGAAGTTGTCGTCCTGCTCCAGCCGGACTCCACGGCGGATGCGCAGCAGCTCGCGGATCTCTTCGACGACCAGCGCCTTATGCGCGGGATCGTCGTATTTTACTGTGATCCAGAAATCCTTCATCTCGGGATGAAGCTGACGGAAGGTCTCCAGCGGAAAGTAGGCGGAGTTATCCTGCGTGTTACGACCGCTGCCAAAGGGCTGGGGTTGTAGGTCGAGGACGCCAATGACGGTGAAGATGCTGCCTTCGCAATCGACATCCTTGCCGAGGGGATCTTCGCCGGGGAAGAGATCCTCGGCGGCGTCATGGCCCAGAACAACTACTTTGGCGCTGCGCTCCTCCTCGGAATCGGTCCACATCCTGCCCTCTGTAAGCTCTATATCCGCAGTCTCCTTAACCTGTGTCGTGTCGCCGTTCAGGATGGTGTTTTGAATTTTGTGAGCGCCTCGCTTCAGAGAAACACTTCCAATGCCGAGCTGAAAATTCTGAGCAGTAAGGCCGGCATCGACGGCAACGACGTAGGGGAGGCTGCGCATCGCGATGCCGTCCTCGTAAGTGAGTTGCTTGCGGTTGAGCTCCTCGGTTGTGGGACGTTTGCCAAAGGGTTCAAAGCGAAAGACCCATAAGTCATTGGTGCCCAGAGTGTTGACGAATTGAGAGATATTGCTGTTCAGCCCGTTGATCGCCGAAGAGATCAGAATCACGGTGGCGATGCCGATGGAAATGCCCAGAATGGTCAGGCCGGAGCGCAGCTTGTTCTTGCGTAGCGTGTCGAGCGCCAGCAGCACGGATTCTTTTGAATCGCTTAATCTCACGCCTATAGCTCCGATCTAAGTGCAACAATGGGATCAAGTTCCGCGGCTTTGTAGGCCGGATACACGCCAAAGAACAAACCGACCGCCGTAGCCACGAACAGACCGACCAGGATCGACCAGAGCGCCACCACGGAAGGGAAGGAGATCGCCAGCGTAATCAGTTTGGCCGCCGCGATGCCGACGAAGACACCGATAAGGCCTCCGGCCAGCGACATGGTGCCAGACTCGATCAAAAACTGCAGCAGGATGTCTTTGCGGCGCGCGCCCAGCGCCTTGCGCACACCGATCTCGCGCGTGCGCTCAGTGACCGATACCAGCATGATGTTCATGATGACGATACCGCCGATCACCAGGGAGACGGCAGCGATGGCAGCTACCACGGCGCCGAAGTTATTCAGCACTTTGCTCAACATATTCTGAAAGGTGGCGCTGGTATCCACCGAAAAGGTGTCCGGCGTACCTGGCGCCAGGTGGCGGCGCGCGCGCATAATGACGCGCAGCTCATCGGCGACCGCATCGATCACTTCACCGCCGCCGCCGGCATCGGCGAAGACGCTCAGGCTTCCCTGCGACCCATAGGCGTGAAGAAATGCCGTGAGCGGAATGGCAACCCAGTTGTCCATGCTCATGCCCAGCATCTTGCCCTGGCACTCGCCGACCCCGATCACCGTAAAAGGAGCGCCGTCTACGCGAATCTCCTTGCCAAGCGGGTCGCCATAGCCGAGCACATTGTCCACAATGTCGCAACCGACGATGGCCACATGGGTGCTGTGTTCGTCCTCGACCTCCGTGAACGATCGGCCCGAGTCGATATTCATATTGGAAAGCGCCGGCATCGTCCAGGTCCAGCCGCGAACCGTCGTGTCCGTGGTGGACTTGGTTTGGTAGACGACCTTGCCGGTGGCCGAGCGAGACGCGCCGACTGAGACGCAGGACTTGCATTCATCAAGGATGGCCCTGTAGTCGTCGTAGGTGACGTCTTTTCGCTTTTGGAAGTCAAGGTACTCCTCGACGGTGATGAAGGTCTGCGGCATCTTGCTGACCGTGACCACGCTCGCGCCGTAGGTATTGATCTTGGTGGTCACAAAGGCTTTTGCGCCGTTGGTCAACGTCACCACCATGATCACGGAGGCCACGCCAATGACCATCCCCAGCAGGGTGAGGATGGTCCGCATCTTGTTGGCCCACAAGGACTGGAGCGCGAGTTTCAAGGCCTCGGTGAAGAGCATGGTCCTGCTTTCTGTTGCCGGTACTTCTTTTGATGCCGCGGAAAAACTCCCCGGAGCGAGGAATCTTCGCTATTGCTATGGACGTGTCACCAGCCCATTAGGCCGCTCGCCGCAGCCGGAAGCAAGGCTTGGCCGAGGCGGTTTCGCCCTTTCTGATACGCAAAGCGGCGCCGGTAGGTTCCTGGGCTCTCACCAAATCCAAAAAAACCAGTCAAAACAGGCATTGTCAGGAGACTTTCAGCTCCCGTCTGGCGTAGCATGGATTGACGCGCAGTTTCGCGACCGTTTATTCATCTGAATCCACAACCGATTCTACTCACCGGAGGCCCCATGATCCGCGCCAACTCCCGGCTTGCGCTTGCCCTGCTTGCGATTTCCATCCTGTTTCCCGTCTTTGCGTCCGCCCGAGGCTCTTCCCCGGCCGCTCCCGCGCAGCCGCCGCTGCTGCTGCGCTCGCCCTCCCTCTCGCATGACCGGATCGCCTTCCGCTACGCCGACGACATCTGGACAGTCTCTCGGCAAGGCGGCGAGGCCGAGCGGCTCACCGCAAACGGCAAGGTGAATGCAGGTCCGTTCTTCTCTCCGGACGGAGCGTGGATTGCCTACTCGGCCCCCCTGCACGGCAACAATGACGTCTTCATCATCCCCGCCGCGGGCGGAGTTCCCCGCCGTATCACCTGGCACCCGGCCGGCAGCACCGTGGTGGGCTGGTCGCCGAACGGCAAGGACGTGCTAATCGCCAGCGGCGCGGCCAGCTACCGGCACTATGACCGGCTCTTCCGCGTCCACGCCGATGGCTCCGGTGTACCCGAGCCTCTGCCGCTGCCCTCCGGCTTCCAGGCCTCGTTCTCGCCCGACGGCCAGTCGATTGCCTATCAGCCTTTTACCAAGTGGCAGCCGGCCTGGAAGCGCTACGTCGGTGGCCAGACCACCCCCATATGGATCGTCAACCTCAAGACCCTCGACCTGAAAAAGGTGCCCCGCGAAAACTCCAACGACTCGAACCCGGTGTGGGTCGGCGACCAGGTCTACTTCCTCTCCGACCGCGACAGCGCGGGAAAGAACAGCGGCCCGGTCACGCTCTATCGCTATGACACCAAGAGCGAGCAGGTCACGCAGGTGATGGCCAACCGCGAGCTGGATTTGAAGTCCTTCCAGGCCGGGCCTGCAACCGGCGTAGACGGGTCGAGCCGGACCGCCTTGGTCGTAGAGCAGTTTGGCCGCATCCTTCTGGTGGACCCGGTCACGGGCATGAACATGCCCATCCCGATTCAGGTTCACGGCGAGCTGGCCAGCCTTGCGCCCCACCGGGTCAATCTTTCTCCGGAGGAGATTCAGAACGCCCAGCTTTCGCCCACCGGCGCGCGTGCCGTCTTCGAGGCGCATGGCGAAATCTTCACCGTTCCGGCCGAGAAGGGAGATACCCGCAACCTGACCCAGACCCCCGGCATAGCCGAGCGCGACCCCGCCTGGAGTCCGGATGGAAAGACCATCGCCTACTTCTCCGACGCCTCCGGCGAGTACCAGCTCTACCTGCACGATCAAACCGGCTTCAAGCCGCCCGCGGTCATCGACCTCGGTCCCGAGCCAAGCTATTTCTATACGCCCACCTGGTCACCCGACTCCAAGCACATCGCATACACTGACAAGCATTTGCGCCTGTGGTACGTGGATGTGCCGGAGGGCAAGCCGGTGCTGGTGGACAAGGAAATCTACGGCAATTGGGGCCCCAGCTTCGGTGCCGTCTGGTCGCCGGACTCGAAGTGGCTCGCCTATCAGCGCGACCTCGACAATCAATTGAGCGCCATCTTCCTCTATTCGCTGGAGACGCACAAAGCGACGCAAGTGACCGACGGCATGAGCGACGCCTCCAGCCCTGCCTTTGACCCGAACGGCAAGTACCTATACTTCCTTGCTTCCACCGACGACGGGCCCTCCCGCGCAGGCATCGACCTTTCTTCGCTCGACCGCGCGCAAACCAATGCCGCCTATGTGGTGGTGTTGGCCAAGTATGGCTCCTCTCCTGTCCCTCCGGAGAGCGACGACGAAAAGATCAAGGACGAAGCCAAGAAGGACGATACCGACAAGGACAAGGATAAAGATCAGGATAAGGACAAGAAGGACGCGGACAAAAAAGAGACAGACAAAAAAGAGAGCGATAAGAAGAGCGCCGAGAAGAAAGACGACACGGCCAAGGAGGCAGACAAGGACAAGAAAGACGCCGATAAAAAAGACGCCGACAAAAAAGACGCCGACAAGCCGGTCGAGGTCAAAGTGGACCTGGAGAAAATCGGCGACCGCATCCTGGCCCTGCCCATTCCGCCGCGCAACTATGGCGGCATCGCCGTCGGCAAGACCGGCATCCTCTACCTTGCCGAGACGGCCCCCTTCGGCCGCCCCAGCAGCTATGACGGCGGACCCGGCATTCGCGCTCTCTGGCGATTTACGCTGGAAAAGCGCAAGCCGGAGACCGTGCTCAGCGACCTGGACAATTTTATTGTCTCCGCGAACGGCTCCAAGGTGCTTTATGCACGCAAGAACGCATGGACCATCGCCTCCGCCGACGACCTGAAGCCCGGCGAAGGCGCTCCCGGCAAGCCGCTGAACCTGGGAAATCTTGAAACTGTCGTCGATCCCCGCGCCGAATGGCGGCAGATCTACCACGAAACCTGGCGCATCGAGCGCGATTTCCTTTACGATCCGCACACCCACGGCCTGAGCATTCCCAAGATCGAGGCCAAATACAAGCCCTACCTCGACGGCCTCGCCTCGCGCTCCGAGTTCACTTATCTCTCCACCGAAATGCTGGGCGAGATCACCATCGGCCACATGTTCGTGGGCGGGCCTCACCAGCCCGACACCGAGCCCAAGACCGGACTGCTGGGCGCGGACTACAAGGTCGAGAAGGACCGCTATCGCATCGCCAAAATCCTCGGCGGGCAGAATTGGACTCCAGGACTGGCCTCCCCGCTCACTCTGCCAGGCGTCTACGTCCATGAGGGTGCTTACTTGCTGGCTGTCAATGGCCGTGAGCTACACGCGAATGATAATCTCTACGAATTCTTCGATGGCACCGCCGGCAAGCAGACCATGCTGCACATTGCGTATAACGCAGAGGGCAAGGACGCCCGCGACGTAACCGTGGTTCCCATAGCCGATGAGGACGGCCTGCGCAATCTTGACTGGATCGAAACCAACCGCCGCAAGGTCGACGAACTCTCCGGCGGCAAGGTGGCTTACGTCTATATGCCCAACACCGGCGGCTCCGGCTACACCAACTTCAACCGCTACTTCTATTCGCAGCTCGACAAGCAGGGCCTGGTGCTCGACGAACGCTACAACGAGGGCGGCTTCATCGCCGATTACGTGGTGGACGTACTCAAGCGCTTCCCGCTCTCCGGAGCCATCGAGCGCGACGGCAAGCCGATCCACGACCCGGTGGGCGCCATCTTCGGCCCCAAGGTCATGCTCATCAACCAGAACTCCGGCTCCGGCGGCGACGCTATGCCCTGGTACTTCCGCAAGGCCGGCATCGGTAAGCTGGTGGGCACGCGCACCTGGGGCGGCCTGGTTGGCATCGGCGGCTATCCGCCCCTGCTCGACGGTGGCTACGTGATGGCCCCGCGCTACGCCATCTTCGGCCTCAACGGCGACTGGGAGGTGGAGAACCGCGGCATCGCCCCCGACGTACCTGTCGAGGATCTGCCTAAGGATGCGGCAGCCGGCCACGACCGCCAGTTGGAAACCGGCGTGCAACTGGTGCTGGATGAACTGAAAGCCCATCCCGTACCGGAGATTGCCGTTCCAGCCGCGCCGAACTACCACAAGGACGACGGACTGGGGAACAACTGAAGCCCACACATCACCCGTCTGGGGTTGAGAGAATGGGGGCGTTGAGTCGCTGGAGCGATTGAGCGCCTCCATTTCTCTTTTTGGCGGGAAGCCTTGAACTTACCGCTAGTGTGCTTGCGCTGCCGGCTCGACCGGCCGGAAGAGCCACAGGTTGAGCAGCACAAAGAGCAGCCCCCCGACAGTGAACTTGAGCCAGATGGGGGCGTGCGACGGCGAGAAGAAGCCTTCCAGTGTTCCGGCAATCACCAGCAGCGGAATGATGCCGCTGACCAGCAGCGTGGCTTCGATGCCGCCGCGGGCAACCGACTCCTTCCAGCGTAGCGCGCCCGGGAAGAGCATGGCATGGCCGAGGCGGAAGCCGGCTCCGCCGGCGATGAGGATCGAAGGCAGCTCCAGCGAGCCGTGCGGTGCGACAAAGCTCCATAGCAGTATCGACATATCGTAGTGGTGGCAGGCCGCGCCGATCACGCCCAGCATCATGCCGTTGACGTAGAGCGAGAGAAAGGTGCCCAGGCCAAAGACAATTCCCCCGGCAAAAGAGATAAAGCAGACGGAAAGATTGTTGGTCATGATGGCGCTGGAGGCCATCGGCGCCACGCTAACCACGGACTCGGTCCACATGGTGTGCCGCTCCATGGTGGCGATCATCTCCGGGCCGACGAAGTGGCGCATGAACTCGGGCCGGGCGTTGGTGAGCGCCGCGCCCAGCAATCCAAAGGCCGCGGAGACGGCGAGTGCGGCCGCTACGTAGCCGATCTGGCGCTGGAAGATGGCAGGGTATTCGTCGCGCAAAAAGCGGAAGAGGGTGTGAAGACTGGCCTTGCGGCCGGAATAGATGATATGGTGAGCGCGAGCCAACAATTGATTCACATGCAGCGCGTAGGTGCGCGAGGTTGAGTCCTGGCGCAGCACGGAGAGGTCGGCTGCCACCTGCCGGTAGAGCAGGGCCAGCTCCTGCAACTCAGCGCGGGAGAGCTGGCCCAGGCCGCTTGCGTCGCATTGGGCCAACAGAGCCGAGAGCCGGTCCCAGTGGGGCCGGCGCTTGAGAATCCACTGGTTGGAGAGGACAAGCGCCATGGAGATGAATTCAGACCAGCTTAACATCGACACCCCGGAACTGGTGGAGATTGAGATGCCGCTGGCCGGTATCGGCAGCCGTTTTATTGCGCTGCTGGTCGATATGCTGATCTGGTTTGCCGGCCTTATCGTTATTGTGATTCTCTTCGCCGTCTTCGCGCCGGGGATCGGAGCCTTCTCAAATATCAGCGGACAATGGGCCGTCGCCCTCATCATATTCATTATTTTTCTGCTCTTCTGGGGCTATTTCACGCTCTTTGAAGCCTTCTGGAACGGGCGCACGCCGGGCAAGCGGGTGGCCCGGATTCGCGTGATTCAGCGCTCCGGCCGCGCCATTGGCCTCTTCGAGTCGATGGCCCGCAATCTGGTCCGCTATATCGATATGCAACCCTTCCCGCTCTACGCGGTGGGGGTGATTGCCATCTTCGTCACCCGCCAGCACCAGCGGCTGGGCGACCTGGTGGCGGGTACGCTGGTGGTACGGGATCGCGCGTTGGAAGAGCCCGCGTGGGGCGATTCGGGAGCGCGAATCATCACGGCACAGAGTTATGCTCCCAGTGCCCCAGCGCCGGAGCCGCATTTGGCTTTTTCGCTGCCAGTTACCGGCATCGCGAAGCTCTCGTCCACGGACCTGGAGGTGCTGGAGGGGTTTTTCGCGCGCCGGCTGGACATGAGCCTGCCCACGCGCCAGGCGCTGGCTGAGCGGATCGCCCAGGCGATCCAGGCGAAATCCGGACTGGAGCAGCCCGCCGGAGCCAGCGTTGAGACTTTTCTGGAAGTCACAGCCCGCCAACTGCGGGATCAGGCGCGGATGCAATAGAGATTGTGGGGATAGACTCGTTCGAGAAGTGGCTTAGCTTGCTTGTTTCCGGGATTCGATGGCAATTTCCATCGCCAGCAGCTCCGCCAGCGCCCGCTCCGGACAGATGTGCCGGGCCTCCAACCGAGCCAGCTCCCTGTCTGTTTCCACCGCCGAGGCAATGGTCATGAAGCAGTAAAGGCAGCGGGTGTTGTAGGTTCCGTTCTCGTTCTGGGTGCGGCTGTACATCGTTCCTCGGAAATTGCCAAAAGATGGAATGATGTTAGACGGCCTCGGCTTTCTCCGACGTGACCCGTATCACGGGATTATCTTTTGCCGCCCCGCAGCAGATTCTATCTTCGCAAGAAACTTTTATAGGGTAATGCCCTGGTTGGGGTTGTGGCGCAGTTGCCAGCACGTGCTCCGGCCGGCCTGGGGAAAGAGCGAGACCGAGCAGGGCACATCGATGGAGCCGAGGTAGTCGAACTCCTGCTTGTTGCCCTTGAGCGGAATCGCCAGGTATCGGTTGACGGTGACCTTGGACGTGGGCGATCCGCGCAGCTTGAAGACAGCCCAATCGCCGCCATACGCGGCCACAAACGCTACCGTCAGCGCCACAATCGCTCGCAGCAACCAATGCACAAGCCAACGCATCATGCGGATTCAGCCTTTCTGCTCGATTGAATGGGCAGGCGCCAGCGCCGATCTGCTCTGGAATACCCTCTTCCGAGAATAGCTTGCCGCGTGGGCGGAGCGGAAGTCACGCCGGCTGTCGATGGCTCAGCGGAGTTTACGGTGGATGGTTTGTGGAAGCCCAGATCAGAAAATCCGGAGCTGAGACAACCGCACAGGCTTTCAAAAAGCGCGAAACAGTAGCCATTTCCGGCTGAAAACAGCGGCTCTTGGGCCGAAAAATGGGCAATATTCGGAGTTTACCGTTACTGATTCGTCACTATGTAATTATTACAAACTATTGATTCCGTGTAAGTTATAAGCGATCAGAAGGGTCGAAAAGAGAGTTCCACAGGGGAAGGGGGGTGGACTCCCTACCGGTATAGACCGGTCACATCCCTGACAGATTGGGCAATGGTCAGCAAAGAGCCGCTCCTCTGGTCAATGTTCATAGAATGATTCTGCGCTGGCGGAAGGTTATTATCTGCAATGAACCGAGGGAGAAGGTTGTGGTTTCCCAGATCCAGGAAGCGGGACCTGGGGCACCCGGCCTTCCTGAAACAGATGGGATTCTTCATCGTGTGTGGCGCAGCAGACGCGGTCGAGTCTGGCTCGGTCAACCTGCATCTGTTTGTCGCTCCCGAGCGCTGCCAGCGAGGCGGCGAGAACCGCGGAAGCGGACGCATCGGCGACCGGGCAGATGCTGTAATGCATCCACTTACCCTCGCGGCGCGCGGTGACGATACCGGCGTTGCGCAGGTAGGCGAGATGGCGCGAGATTTTGGGCTGGCTCTGGCCGAGTATCTCGACAAAATGGCAGACACAGACCTCGCGGCCGGCCATCAGGTTCAGGAGGCGCAGGCGGGTGGTGTCGGCCAGCGCAGCGAAGAGACTGGCCAGGCTGATCGATTTGGAGCAGCAGCCCATAAAGTGATTATATACGTGTTGACACATATGAGCGTGTATAATAAATTTGCTTAAGCGTATGTGAGGCGCTTCAATGGACACGAAAACACTGGTTCAGGAAAAATACGGAGCGGCGGCGCGGGAAGTGCGCAAGAACGGAAGTGTAGCCCGCGGCGATCCGGCGCTGCGCTGTTGCGACCCGATCACTACCAACCTCTACAACGAAGCCGAGAAGAGCGGACTGCCGGCCAGCGCGGTGCTGGCTTCGCTGGGCTGCGGGAATCCGACCGCGCTGATTGAGTTGAAGCCGGGGGAGACGGTGCTCGATCTAGGCTCCGGCGGCGGCATCGACGTGCTGCTCTCAGCCAAACGGGTGGGGCCAACCGGCAAGGCCTACGGACTGGACATGACCGACGATATGCTGGCGTTGGCTCGCGAGAACCAGCGGCAGGCGGGGGTGGAGAACGTCGAGTTCCTCAAGGGCGAGATCGAGAAGATTCCCTTGCCCGATTGCTCGGTGGACGTGGTGATCTCCAACTGCGTCATCAACCTTTCGGCCGACAAGGGCCGCGTACTGCGCGAGGCTTTCCGCGTGCTCAAGCCGGGCGGACGCTTTGCCGTCTCCGACATCGTGGTGCGCGGCGAGGTTCCCGCCGAGGTGCGCCAGAGCATGCTGCTGTGGGTGGGCTGCGTCGCCGGGGCGCTGGAGGAGAAGGAGTACGTGGCTAAGCTGGCCCAGGCCGGGTTTGCACGCATCTCCGTCGAGCCGACGCGTGTGCACTCTATCGAGGATGCTCGGCATTTCCTGATCGAGGCGGGCATCGATGTGGACGCGATTGCCCCGCTGGTCGAGAACAAGTTCATGAGCGCCTTTATCCGGGCGACCAAACCTGGGGCGGCGATGCCGATTGTCGGTTGCTGCGCGCCGGGCTGCTGCGGCTGATTGGCGAAGCTGGATTGGGTTTGAGGTCTCCCACCCTTTCCGCAGAAAACGCGGAAAGGATGGGGCACGGAAAGTTCGAGGAATTCTCAAAGGAAAACGATCATGCGGAAACCCTACAATATTCTCGTCCTGTGCACCGGCAACTCGGCGCGCAGCATCATGGGTGAAGCGCTCTTCAATACCATGGGCGCGGGGCGCTTCCAGGCCTATAGTGCGGGCAGCCATCCCAGCGGCAAGGTGAATCCCTTCGCCATCGAGCAGGTGCGCGCGCTGGGCTACCCGGTCGAGGGCCTGCGCAGCAAGAGCTGGGATGAGTTCGCGCAGCCCGGCGCGCCTGAGATGGACTTTGTCGTCACCGTCTGCGACAAGGCGGCGGGCGAGATGTGCCCGCTGTGGCCCGGCCAACCGGTGACGGCGCACTGGGGCTTTCCCGATCCGGTTGCGGTCGAAGGCACGGACGAAGAGAAGCGCGCCGCCTTCGCGCAGACCCTGCGCCAGATTCAGCGTCGCGTGCAACTGTTTCTCAGCCTGCCGCTGGAGACGCTGGACCGCATGGCCATCGAGAGCCGGATGCGCGCCATCGGCAAGCAGCCGCTGTAGTGGACGGCGCGTACTTGCGGTAGAAGAATTATGGAAGCCCAAGCCTGAGAATCCTGCGCTCGAGCAACCGCACAAGCTTTCAATCAACGCGAAAGAGTGGCCATTTCTAGCTGAAAACAGCGCCTTTTGGGCCAATAAATGGGCAAAATCCGGGGTTTGCCGTTACTTATTCGTTACTATGTAATAATGTTAAGTTATTGATACCGTGCTTGTTATAAGAGATTAGAGGGGTCGAATAAAGATTTCCACAGGGGGAGGGGGGGTACCCGGTTTTCAGTGGTCAGTTGGCCGTGGTCAGTCAATCCCCGCTCCACCGACTACTGCCATTGTGCGCTGGCGGAGAGTAATTTTACGCAACCACCTTTCGACTTCGCTCAAGGCAGGCTCTGCGGTGGGGCAGACGGCGCTTGCGCGCCATGTGGTTCATGGATTCCCATGTTCCAAAAACGGGAGCTGGGGCACCCGGCTCCCGGCGACTGGGCTATCCCCTTTCCGATTCCTTCTCCTGAACATTGTCCTGTTCGTCCTCGACCTCTGGGCCTGATTCTGGTTCGGTTGTTGCGAACAATGAGATTTGGTCGGTGATTGTAAGCGCCTGGAGACGTTCAAGCTCCGCACGTGCCGCGGCTCTTGCGCCCGGGTTCGTAGTGATGTCTTCTATCTTTTGCAGAAGGAACTCCTGCTTAAGCGCGAGGTGCACGGGCCGGTCTTTTTCTTCGAGTTCCATCCAAAGGGCTTCCGCCTCTTTCCACTTTCCCTGGCGTAGAAATAGCTTGCATCGGAGGCCCAGTCGGACATCGTGTTTCTCAGACCCGAAACGCTCCCGCCGATCCAATTCGTCGAGAAGTCCAGTCGCTCGCGCAAAATTGTGCGTTTCGATCAGCGTGTCTATCAGCGTTGTTTCGACCTCGAAACGGGATCGTCCCCCCTGCATTGCGGCTTCAGCGGCTTCGGCGTGAGGGAGAGCGTCACGGAATCGTTTCCGGGCATTCAGAAGGGTTGCGAGTCTATGGTGATAATCCGCGTCTGCACGAACTCGGCGCAGTTGGTCAATGTAATCCTCGGCGGCTGAGTAGTTCCCGCGAGCGATGGCAACCTGTGCTGCAAGGTCAAGAAGAAGGCTATTGGGGCGACGCCGTCCAAGCCCCGCCATGATGATCCGCTCAGCTTCGGGCAGGTTGTTTAGACGAAACAGGCAAGTGGCTAATGCGTGGTACACCTCGACCGCTGATTGCCCGAGTGCTAACGCACTCTGGAAGGCGGTCACTGCCTTAGCGAATTCGCGCCTCTTCCAAAGCAGGAAGCCTGCAAGGAAATACTGCTCTGGAAGCCGCCTTGAGCGAATTTCTGCAAGCGTCGTTTCTGCTTCCGGCCACTGGGCGAGCCTCACCTGGGTCTTGAAGAGCAATGTCAAGCCAGGCCTGTGGTCTGGCGAAATCTCCAGAACCTGGCGGACAAGCCTTTGCGCCGTATCCCAAGCTTCTTGTCCGCCGCGATCATAAAACTCCTTGGCTGACCGGAATATCATTGAAGGCAATACAAAGCCTTTGAAGTCGGAGAGGTCGTAAGTGCTGCTGCTACGGATAACGGCGTGAATCGTGGCCTCGATAACTTCGATTGGCGGTAACACATCTGTGTTATCCCAGTAGGTGGTTTTAAGATGTGAAGCGATTTGCCCAAACTCGCTTATACTAGGTCTTCCCCGGAGCGATTGGACAGCAAACCTGACAGGAAATGCTATCTGATAGTTCAGGCCTGTTGGGAGGACAAGGTTGAGATTGATCAGTCGCCGAAGTGCTTCTGCCAACTCCTCTTCGGGCTTACGAAGCACGGCAGCAATTGCTTGTAGCGGGAGGACGGCCTCAGCCGCCAAGAGACGCAATATTCCCCATTCATCGTCGTCGAGAGTAAGCTTTTCCAGGATCCCCGCAAAGGTTCTTATGAGCTGGTCCCGGTAGTTCGGACAGTTTTTGCTTTTTCCTTAAGTGGAAGTTCTTGCTTTTGTTCTTAGGCTGCCATTAATTCTGGCAGGCGGTTGAAGTATACCTGATCGGGCGTTTGCGC